>Ga0210410_10000416_pt1 | contig 49039 bp, 30 predicted proteins | sample IncBWC4MmetaG_FD_161058 | JGI IMG/M metagenome (GOLD analysis project Ga0210410, IMG submission 161058) | Forest soil microbial communities from Barre Woods Harvard Forest LTER site, Petersham, Massachusetts, United States - Inc-BW-C-4-M | ecosystem: Environmental > Terrestrial > Soil >...
CACCCGATCAATCGCATCGAAGAATTGTTACCGTGGAATCTTACACAGGAATCCACCGTAGACTCGTCACGCGCCGCTTAGCCCATCACTCTCAACTTGTCCAGGTGGCCTCGAGCTCACGCTTACGAATCATTTGTCCGTAACTGCGTTAATCAGACTTACGCGGTTACCCAACACACGGTTGTCATTCTTTGATTTTGGAAGTGTACGAAGTTGAACAGACGCGGAATTGTGAATGGCAATAGCATCATCCGGGGTTCAAACTCATATCCAATTGGCTTCCACAGCCGCCCAAGGCCCTCGAAAAAAGTTTGAAAAATCTCGAACGTAACGATGGCTTCGAATTTCGATATGGAGAATTCAAAATGAAATTCAAGATTCTATGCGGTTTTGTGGTATTTACCTTTGTTGTGGCGATGACCCCTGCGCAAACGAAACTCACTTCCTCCGGCAAGTGCGGCAAGCCCGACAACCAGCAGAGTATCGCTGCCGGTGACCAAATCGGCCATCTCTTTACGCTGGCGTCAGGAAAATGTGCGACGAAGGGAGAAGTGGGTGGCGCAGCGAGCAAAGCGGGTGTGTTTTCTGAGCACGGAGAAGTTTCAGAGGACCACAGTAAAGCGTCGGGCGTCTACGTGGAAACGTTTGACAGCGGTGACAAGATTTTCTACACCTACCAAGCCACTGGGACGATGAGAGATAGCGCATTTCAGGCAGGCGAGAATAAGTATCAGATTACGGGCGGCACCGGGAAGATGAAGGGCATTGAGGGGTCGGGCACCTGCAAGACCACCGGCACCGCCGATGGCGGGTTGGAGTACACCTGCACCGGACAATACAAAATCGCAGGAGTGGCTGCGGCAAAGTGACCGAAGATCGGAAGTACGCAATTCTTTTTGTGGCGACGTTGCAATCTGTTAAGAAAAAAAGATAAGTGGGTATCACCCTTCAGGCGGAATGTTTCTTATCCATGACAGCAGTCGAGAGGCTCGCGTTATTGCGCCCACTGATTTTCGAGACGAAGTGGCAGAGTTCGCAGTTGTCTATGTGCTTTTCCAGGCATAAATATGCCTTGGCATAATCTGCCTGCAAGCGCATTAGTTCATCGCCCACTTCCCACTCCCTCAAGACGGAGTTGGCGATCTCTTCGCGGCGGTTTTTCCAAGTATCCAGCGACTGCACACAAACACATAAAAGTCTTTCATATTCCGGGCAAAACGCCGTTTTGTAGGGAAGTTCACCTTCCATGTGCCCCTCCCGCAGTTCATTAGGAGCATGTCTCACACCAAAGCAGCTAAGTCGCAAACATGGAGAAACTTGCTACAGATATGGTTTTTCTGGAGCGCAGTTCCAGTACGAAACTTCGCACTGGTATTTCGTTTGGCGATGTAATTCTTACCAACCGAGATGTTGTTGTGGTGGACCGGAACTGTACGATTTTGGACAGACACGATTGCCGTAGAAGGATATTTTCTCTTAACTACAGTTATTTTTACTACCCCCGGGCCTGCGACACTCTTGACCTGACCGTTGACAATGTCGCAGGCCCTCCTCTAAAAAGCTCATTTTGATTTTACGGGATTTTTGGGTGCGTCGATGAGCGCCTTGTACTCCTCCGAAAGGACGCGAATCTGGTCCATGATTGCATCGTACTCGCTGGTATTCGGCTTTGTTAGTTCCAGCTTTTTCTACAATTGTGTGATGCGCTGCAAACTGTCGTAAATTCTTTCCATTTTCGCCCCGTGATAGTCCTCACCCTCTCCTGTTCCAGATTCGCTGGAGTGCCCGTTTTTTGGCAATGGGACTGTGCTTATTCCGTCCTGCGCATTCGGGTCAAGAATTAATCGAAGTCTAACGGAGAGGGACGCCCCTCGGAGAGCGTCCCTTGGTCACGTAACTTTCAAATGGGTATGAATGTTAAGTTGCGGGGGAGTATGCCGCCGCGAAGATGGTGAAGCAATACGAGGAAGACCTGAATTGTAACTAAGGTCTTTCCCCGATTGACGGCCAGTGGGGTAGGTGTGGTTCGAACCAAACCATAGACGGCAGCCTGCAAAAACCAAGATTTACGCAAGTTGTGCTGGTTCTGCCGTCCATCGCCAGGGGACATTTTTTTCTTTCTCTTGCGCCCCTCCGTCGTCCTGCAGGAAAATGAGGCCCACAGTCTTCTTCATCAGTTCTACTGGAGTCAATCGTTATGCACGAGCGCAGCGTTCGCGATCTCCTGAATCTCTATAACCCGGCGAATCCGCTGGAAAAAGCGTGGACTATTCCCGCACCGTGGTACTTCGACGAACGCCTGGCGCAGCTCGAGCGCGAAAGCGTCTTTGCCGCCAACTGGCAAGTGGTCGGCCATCTGGACCAGGTGAAGGAACGCGGGCAGTTTTTCACCATTGACATCAACAAAGAGCCGCTGGTCGTCGTGCGCGGCGACGACGGCAAACTCCGCGCGTTTTACAACGTGTGCCGCCATCATGCAGCAGCTGTTGTCCCCGAAGCGGCGGGTTGCGCAAAGAATTTTCGTTGCCCGTATCACGGCTGGACATATGGCAACGATGGGGCCTTGAAAGGCATGGTCGAATTTGAGGGCGTCTGCAATTTCGATCGCGCTGACAATGGGCTGGTTTCCGTGCGCGTGGACACGTGGGAAAACTTCGTTTTCGTGAACCTCGACGGGCGCGCTTCTTCCTTGCGAGAATTCCTGGGTAAAGTTCCAGAGATTGTGGAGCCGCTCAAGATCACTGAGTCGCTAAAGTATTTTGACCGCCGTATCTATACGTTGAATTGCAACTGGAAGGTCTACGTGGACAACTATCTCGACGGCGGCTACCACGTGCCGCACGCGCATAAGGGACTGAGCAGCGTCGTCGAGTACACTAAATACACCATCGAAAATTTCGAGCGGGCGTGCCTGCAGTCCAGCCCGCTCGACAGTTCGGGCGCGCTGGAATCCTCCATCGGCGCCACACGGCAGGGGACAGCGTTTTATCTGTGGGTCTATCCCAACTTTATGCTCAACGCGTACTCCGGCGTGATGGACACCAATCTGGTGCTGCCGCTCGGCGTCAGCAAATGCGCGGTCATTTTCGATTATTATTTTGCCGACACGAGTCCCACCGCGGCAAAACATCATCAGGAAAGCATCGCGGTCAGCGAAAAAGTTCAGGATGAAGACATGGCAATCTGTGACTCGGTGCAGCGGGGGTTGTCTTCCCGCGCCTACGTCGCGGGGCGACTTTCGTTGCGCCGCGAAGCCGGGGAGCACCTGTTTCACCGCCTGCTGCACGCGGATATGACCAATGCCCTAGCTCGCCCGATGGCTGCCGACTAAGTTTGCCCACCAAAAAAGAACCCTGCCGGATATTTTGCGGCAGGGTTTCTCTTCGAGAAAAACTCTCGGCTATTTTTGTGCGGTGTCCATTCTTGTCCGGAAGCGTTAGAGCTTCTCGAAGAAATGCACCACTTTCTTCCCGGCGTTTTCGGTGTAATACACCGTCACTTTGGCGCCTTTTTCGGTTCCTTTTGCGGTGTCGACGGCGGCAACTTTGGTCCCGTGACCGGCCACTTCAAACGTCTGCTCAGTTCCGTCGGCAGCTTTCACGGTAATCGTCTTGCCGCCTTCTCCGACCTTCGTTACCGTACCTTCCACGACTTTATAGCCACCTTTGCCGACATTGTCGACTTCCACTGCCGTCTTTTCCGTTCCCTTGACCGTATAGTGCGCCACAACCTCAGAACCTTCCTTCACTCCCTGAAAAGTGTCCTTCGCGCCTGTCCCGACGGCTTCTCCGCCTTTGACCACGGTCTTGTCCACGAAATGAATGGTGTGCTCGGTGCCATCCTTGGTCTTTACCACGATTGTCTTCGCGGCGGCGTCCACCTTCGTGACCACCCCGTGAATGGCGCTCATGACGTCATCTGCCGCCACAACCAACACCACAAAAAATGCGGTCAATGCCACAATCGAAAAAAATTTCTTCATTACTGCGGACCTCCTGTTTGTCCTTGAACTACTTGTCCTTGAATTGTCTGCCTTTGGAAAGGGTTGCTGATTCCGTCCCATAAAAGGTTAGCGCAAGCCTCTTGCGAAAACTACAAGAAAGAGCCTCCTACTACCGTCTTCCCCGGAGTCAGAGGGAATTGCAATGATCACGCGCCCGACGGAGTCATTCAGACAGAATTTCAGCACCGCTCGCGAGTCTTACCTGGATTTCGCATCGGGGTGGCGCGGGGTCCAGTCTTTCGGAGGAAAGGCCACGCGCCAAAATGTTTGATTGGGCAGCAGGAACTCGACCCCCACGCGAGTTTGCTCGCCAGGAACCTTGTCAACGTGGGCCACAATACACTCCAGCGCGGCATTTGTCTGGGCGTTCGACAAGGTGAACCGCTGTCCCCGGTACACCGGCGCTACGACGACAATCAATGCTCCATGAGCGCTGATCGCCAAAGTGTAAGTGTCTTCTTCAAAGAACGATGCGGCACCCGTCTGACTTGAGACTCGCACTGGGATTTTCATGAGGACCCGTTGACTTCTCCTGCGATTAGCCGCGAGCCAGGAAGTCTCGCGTGACTCGGCAATCCATCTGTTCAGGGTCCCAAGCTGTTTCGGATCCGCAGCGGTAAACATCAGGCCCATGCCCTTGCCTGGTTGGTTGTAAACGACTCTTGCCCGGGCTTCAAACGATCCTGCGCCTTTGGTGATGCGCACATCCGTATCTGTTCCTAAGGCAAATGGACTGTCCGTATCCACATAGCAGCCTTGCTGGCTCAAATCGCGGAGACGTGTTTTTAGTCGTGCGCCGGGCATGTCCGCTACGACCTCAACGGAGGCAGTAAAGGCATAGCGAGGATGAGTGCGCCGGTCGGCCCCGGTTTGTGGAGCAGAAGGGAGAGCAGGTTCGTCCGTATCCGTGGGCTCTGCTACAAGACTGGCGGGATTCTGGTTTTCATCCTGAAGGGCGACAGCTGAAGAAAAGTTCTCCAGTTCAGCCTGTATCTCGATGGGACTCGCTGGCGGCTCGGTTTCACCTTGAATCACGATCCGGCCCGCGGGGCTGGTGTCCTGTTGGGGCTTCCGCTGTCGTTTGTGACGCTTCATAGCTAAAGGATTCCGATGCAAAAAAAGGGCGGGCGGACGTTTCGGGATGAACATGCCCCACTCGTCACCCTACTGAGTCCAATTGTGCCACTCGAAGTTAGAGCGTTCCAATACCGAAATGTCTAGAGGTATTGTCAATCAGGCACTAGGCGGTTTGTGCGCGAAGGCAGGGCGCCCCGGGAGGAATGGCTTTCGCAGTTGGATAACAATCTGCTGCCGCAAACAGCGTCTTATTGCTTTGGCTGCTCACCAGCAGACGCTTGCTGTTCCGGTTCTGATTTTTGCCAGGCGGAATCCGGATTGAATTCATGCATGGAGATCGCGATCGTTTCCGTCTTTTTGCCCAAGTCCTTCTCGTAGACGACGCCGTCTTCGCTCACAAGAAACGTTTTGACGCCGGACGAACGGTAGACGGCGGGGTAAGCCACAAAGGCAAAGCCGGTCATTTTGCCGCCCACAAAGTAAGTTTTCGCGCCGCCCGGGGCATTCTTCCCCCGGCGCGTGAGGATGTGAAAATAGTAGCCGCGGAAGGGGACTGACTCGACGCCGCGGCTCTTGGTCTCCTCATCAGACACGGCTTGCGCCACGAGTGGGCCAATTGGGCTCCGGGGTTCGTTTTCGGCCGTCTTCCAATACAGCCCGTCATGCTTGCCTTCCTCGCTGTGGATCCTTCGCGCGTATTCGTTGTGCTGCTCTGAATAATATTCCTTCTGCGCCGCCGCCAATTCGCGGCAAACGTGGATGGCTGAAATTTCGTTGCGGCCGATGCGGCGGAACAGTATTTCCTGCTTCCCCATGGCAGTATCGAAATACCAGACATTTCCCTTGTTCATGAGGGGGATCGTGCAGGGCCAGTTATGCGCCCCGATATACAAAGTGACGCTTCCGTCCGGTTCTTTCACCAGCCGATTCATCTCTTCGTATCTTTTCACGAACTCGGCGCGCGATTGGGCATCCTCGGCTTCGTCTCCTGAGGAGACGATTTCTTTCCCGTCCGGCCCCAGCAAATCGAGCATCGCCTTTTCGTCATTGCTTTTCGCCGCCGCGTACAGGGCCTTGCTGGCTTCCTCGGGCGAAGCAAATGTTTTCTGCCCGGTTTGCTGCCCAAAGGATGGCGCAGCAAAAAAGCCCGCCAGGAGAACGGTAATCCCGGCCAACTTCAGAAAATTGCCGCAACCAGGGACCTCAATGCTCGTATTCCCAACCCGCATGGCACTTCCCTCCTCTTCTAAATCTTGCGTTCGCCGCGGAATCCTGAATCCTGCGGACTAGTGGTGGCCGCCGCCATGGGAGCCCCCGCCGCCTCCGTGAGAACCGCCGCCAAAGCTGGCGCTTCCACGGGCTGAGTAGCTTCGGGACTCTCCGCCATGGTCGTAGTTGCTGAACGCTCCGGAACGGACGTTGCTCTCTCCATGAGGTTGGGCAAATCCGCGGGCCGCATGGGTGTTTCCTTCAAACGGCCGGGGCGAAGCGCCCGGGCGGTTGTAGACGTTACCGTGGGCCGCGAAGTTTCTGTCTTGCGGCCGGAAGCCCTCGTGGCCGGGCGCGCCGACTCCGCCGCGTCCGCCGCGGTAATACACATTGCGGTTATAGAACGTCGTGCTGTGCGAAAAATACCGCTCGTGGTCGTGGATGGCGTAGTGGTTGTGCCAGTCGTAGCCCCAGTGGTGCCAGCCCCACCCGTAGCCGCCGAAGAAGCCGATGCCGAATCCGACACCGAAGAACAAGTGCGGTCCTCCGAACCAGATGCCGGGATAGGGATACCAGCCCGGCCAGGCGACGAGCGGCGGACCATACACGACCCAGGGATCATAGGCGGGCACGTACACAACGTCAGGCGTCGCCGGCTGAATGATAATCGTGGAACCCTGCGTGGTTACGTTTTGCTGCGGGGTCGAACTCAGATTGCCCGCTTGCTCCGCTTTCTGGCGCATCACCTGGATGGCGTCCGTCACGTCCTGCTGCTGGTTGTAATAAGCGTCGCCCAGGGACGAGGTCCAGGAGAGGTTTTTGTCCATGTTTCCGAGCACGGAGGGAAACGCGGCGAGCGCCTTGACGCTGGGGTCCCAGGGCTCTTTGTCGACCGCCTGCGCTAGAGCATCGCCCTTCAAGTCCGGATGGTCTTGCACCCAGCGGTCGGCTTCGACGACTTGTTCAGGAAACGTGGAGGCCGCCAATATCTGCGCCACCAGCGAATCCGGGTAGAGCGCGATCGGCGCCACCAGTTGCTGCAACTGCTCGGGAGATTGCGTTTGGTACGCCGGCCCTTGCGGGGATTGCGAAGGGGCTGGCTGGTCTTGCGCCGCCCGGGTATCCATGGGCCCTGCCGCGAACAGCAGCGCGAACGCCAAGAGGATAGCTGCAACTTTCCTGCGCCGCGAAGCCGCCGCAGGGAATTCCCCAAGTTCGATTATGTTCATGCTCAGCAACCTCCGCGCTTAATGCCGCATAGCGCTCTACTTCTTACTATAGTAGATGAGCCAGACAGGAGTTGAGTTTCTGATTTCTTAGGCTCTAGCCCTGAGGGCTATCTGGCACACCGGCAACGATTTGACGCAATCCGCAAATCCAGATGGGCTTTGCAAGCCAAAGTGCATTGGACGGCCGTTTCGTTGCGGGACATCCGCAGCGGCGCGCTTTTATGCTGGAATCACGGGATTCGTTGACCGCAATCGCGTGCTAACTTATACTTAAAGTTCGGTGTCGCTTGCAGGATTTCCGCTGGGTTCCGCACTGTAATCCGTGAAAATTCCGCAGCATAGGCGGGATGGCGTGAAGGAACCCGGATGCGTGTTTTTGGCCCCGCACCATCCGCCTGCCGGACCGGCAACACTCAAAGTAATTCACCAAGGATTTAGATTTCCGAAAAGGGAGAAGATGAATGGCGGACGCTAGCTGCCGTAGAGAACTGGAACTGGAGATTCCCGCCGAAGAGATTTCCAAGGCTTCCGAAAAAGTCGCGAAGGAATTCGCCAAGATGGCGCGCGTGCCGGGATTTCGGCCGGGCAAGGCTCCGATTTCGCTGATCAAGCGCCGGTTCGCGGAAGACATCAAGAGCGAAGTGCTGCAAAATCTGGTGCCGGAAACCGTCGAAAAAGCGGTGGCCGAGCAGAAGCTCACTCCCGTTTCGCAGCCGCAGGTGGACAAGCTGGAATTCAATGAAGGGCAGCCGGTAAAGTTCCGGGCCTCGTTCGATGTGCTGCCGGAATTTACCCTTGCCAATTACAAGAATCTTGAAATCGAAATGCCGGAAATGAACCTGACCGATGAGGACATCACAAAGGCACTAGCGGAGATGCAGCAGCGCGCTGCGGCGTTCACTCCGGTCGAAGGCCGCGCCGTCCAGAACGACGATTTCGTGCAGGTGAAGCTGCACGGCACGCCCGAAGGCGGCGGTGAGCCGCTGCAGGCGGAAAGCGTGCTCTGCCACGTTGGGGCCGAAGAGACGATGGAGCCTTTCAATGAAAACCTGCGCGGCGCCAACGTCAGCGATCACAAGAATTTTGACGTCAACTATCCCGCCGATTACCCGGACGCGAAGCTCGCCGGCAAGCTTTTCCACTATTCCGTGGATGTGCTGGGCATCAAGACCAAGAAGCTGCCCGAATTGAACGACGAATTTGCCAAGGACGTCAGCGACGCCACCTCGCTGGACGAGCTCAAGTCCAAGGTCAAGGAAAGCCTGGAGCATGAACGCGATCATCGCCAGAAGGATCTCCAGCGCGAAAAAGTGATCGGCGAACTGGTGAAGCTGCACGACTTCCCCGTACCGGAATCGCTGGTTGAGCATCAAATGGACGTGCGGCTCGAACGCGTGGTTCGTTCGCTGGCGCAACAGGGCGTGGATCCCCGGGCAGTCAATATCGATTGGGTGAGCCTCCGGCGGCGCCAGGAAGACCGCGCCAAGGATGACGTGAAGGCCGAACTGGTGATCGACCGCATCGCCACCGAGGAAAAAATCGACGTCACGGACGAGGAACTGGATCATGAGCTGGAGCACATGGCCAGCCACTCGGGTGAATCCGCGGAGGCGATTCGCGCTCGTTTGACAAAGCAGGGTGCCCTCGATAGGATGAAAGCGAAGCTGCGGAGTGACAAAACGATCGACTGGTTGGCTCAGAACGCCAGCGTCAAAACGGTTGCCGCGGCAAGCGCCAAGTGATCCTGACCCCGCTCCCACGAGCCAAATCTCTCACATGAAAAACTACGACGAACCTTCTTATCACGCGACCACTCTGGTTCCCATGGTGGTTGAACAGACCAGCCGGGGCGAGCGCGCGTACGACATCTACTCGCGCCTTCTGAAAGAGCACATCATCTTTATCGGCACACCGATTGATGACCACGTCGCCAATCTGGCTACGGCGCAGATGCTCTTCCTGCAGGCCGAAGACCCGGAAAAAGACATTCAGCTCTATATCAATTCCCCGGGCGGCTCCATCACCGCCGGCTTTGCGATTTATGACACGATGCAGTTCGTCAAGCCGGACGTGGTTACCACTTGCGTCGGTCAGGCGGCTTCGATCGCCGCCGTGCTGCTTGCCGGCGGCTCGCCGAAGAAGCGCTTTGCCCTGCCGAATGCCCGCATTTTAATCCACCAGCCGTGGATGAGCGGCCTCGGCGGCCAGGCCACCGACATTGACCTGCACGCGAAAGAGATTTTGCGGATGCGCACCACGATCAATAATATCCTTTCGAAGCACTCCGGCCAGCCCGTCGAGCGCATCGAAAAGGATGTGGAGCGCGATTACATCATGAACCCGGAGCAGGCCAAGGAATACGGGATGATCGATGAGATCATCTACAAGCACCGGTAGAAATTCGCCGCTTGCCGGATGGGCCGGGCGCGGGAAGAAATCCACAAGCGTTTCTGATTGACGGCAGGGCTTGCACTTTCTCTTTCACCTGGGGAAAAATCGGCCTAGAATGGTATTCAATGTCTCCGGAAGCTGAGCCGGAGGAGAGGCCCTCACACACGTGAAAAAATATACCCCAGACGAACCGCTTCGCTGCTCCTTCTGCCACAAGACACAGGAGCAGGTGGAGAAGCTCATCAGTTCGCCTTCGGATTATCCTCGGGCGTACATCTGCAACGAGTGTGTGGGCGTCTGCCAGACGATTCTGGAAGACGAAAAGCGCGAACAAGCCGCAGCCCCGGCGCGCAGGCTGCCTCGCCCGCCCGAGATCAAGCAGTTCCTGGACAGCTATGTGATTGGCCAGGACCGCACGAAAAAGAAATTGGCTGTTGCCGTTTACAATCACTACAAGCGCATCTTCCTGAACAAGCAGCCCGGTGAAGTGGAGCTCAGCAAGTCCAATATTCTTTTGATTGGCCCCACGGGGACCGGCAAGACCCTGTTGGCACAGACACTTTCGCGGATGCTGGATGTGCCGTTCGCGATTGTTGATGCCACCACTCTTACCGAAGCCGGCTACGTCGGCGAAGACGTAGAAAACATTATTCTGAAGCTCTTGCAGGCCGCCGACGGCGACGTCCAGAAGGCACAGCAAGGCATCATCTATATTGATGAGATCGACAAGATCGCCAAAAAGGACGAAAACCCTTCGATTACGCGCGACGTCAGCGGCGAAGGCGTCCAGCAAGCACTGCTGAAGATTCTGGAAGGCACCGTTGCCAACGTGCCTCCGCAGGGCGGCCGCAAGCATCCGCACCAGGAATTTACCCCGGTGGACACGACGAACATCTTGTTTATCTGCGGCGGCGCGTTTGTCGGCCTTGAGAAGCTCATCGAAAAACGCGTCGGCCGTCGTTCCCTTGGCTTCCATACCGAGTCCGGAGCGACTTCCGCACAGCGCCGCAACACGGAATTGCTGGAGCAGGTCCAGCCGGGCGATCTGATTCGCTATGGCCTGATCCCCGAATTTGTCGGCCGCCTACCCGTCGCCGGCGTCATGAGCGACCTCGACAAAGGCGCCCTGATGAAGATTTTGACCGAGCCGAAGAACGCCCTGATGAAGCAGTACCAGCGCCTGTTCGAATTTGAAAACGTGCGCCTGCGGTTCACCGACGACGCTCTGGAGACCGTCGCGGAGTTGGCTCTTCAGCGCAAAGTCGGCGCGCGCGGCTTGCGTATGATCCTCGAAGACCTCATGCTGGAGTTGATGTACCACCTGCCGATGCAGAAGAGAGTGCGTGATTTCGTGGTGACGGCCGAAATGGTCCGCGGCCACGAGATCAATTGGAGTTTGCTCGAGAAGGCTGGCTAACAGCCTCTTGGGCTCTGAGGAAGTTCAGGGGCCTGCATGTTCACTCGTGAGAAACAGGAAATGAAACGCGTACCCATGATGCCGGTGCGCGATATGGTCATCTTTCCGCAACAGATGACCCCGTTTATCGTCGGCCGCGAAGCCAGCGTTCGCGCGCTGGAAGAGGCGCTTGCCGGCGACAAGAAGATTTTTCTTTCGACCCAGCACGACGCTTCGATCGACGATCCGAAGCCCGAGGAGATCTACGCCGTCGGCACGCTCGCGAACATCGTTCAGAGCGTCAAGCTGCCCGACGGCAACATCAAGGTGCTTGTTGAAGGCGTCGAACGCGCCCGTTCCCTTTCGATCACTTCCGAGGAAGGCTTCTTTCGCGCCACCATCCGCCTCCTCGCGGCCAAAATCGAAGCCACTCCCCAAGTTGAGCAGCTCGTCCAGAAGGTTACCGGCCTTTACGAGCAGTTCATCAAGCTCTCGCAAAGCCTGAACTACGACACGATGATCGCCGCCGCGCGCGTGGACGACCCTTCGCGCCTTTCGGACACGATCGCAGCAAACCTTCAGCTGCCTGTTGATGAAAAGCAGGACCTGCTCGAAACCGCCGACCCGCTCGAGCGCCTGAATCGCGTCTCCGACATCCTGGAAATCGAACTCGAAAAGTTGAACGTCGACCGCAACATCAATACCCGCGTCAAGCGGCAGATGGAGCGCGCGCAAAAAGAGTATTACCTGAACGAAAAGTTGAAAGCCATCCAGAAGGAACTGGGCCGCGGCGAAAAGAACGAAATCGAAGAGCTGAAGAAGAAGATCGATTCTGCCGGGATGCCCAAGGACGTCCTCGAAAAGGCCAGCACGGAGCTTAAGCGTCTGGAACTAATGCCGCCGATGTCCGCGGAATCCACTGTTAGCCGGAATTACATAGACTGGCTGCTCGCCGTACCCTGGAAGAAGCGTTCGAAAGAGATTCGAGACATCAAGGCCGCCGAGGATATCCTCAACACCGAGCATTACGGCCTGGAGAAAGTCAAAGATCGCATCCTCGAATTCCTTGCCGTCCGCCAGCTTGTGAAAAATCCCAAAGGCTCCATTCTTTGCTTTGTCGGGCCTCCGGGCGTCGGCAAGACTTCCCTGGCCATGTCCATCGGCCATGCCACCGGCCGCAAATTTGTTCGCGTTTCCCTCGGCGGCGTGCGTGATGAGGCTGAAATTCGCGGCCATCGCCGCACTTACATCGGCGCCCTGCCCGGGCAGATCATCCAGATGATGAAGAAGGCCGGCACGGTCAACCCGATTTTTGTCCTCGATGAAGTGGATAAAATGTCCACCGATTTCCGTGGCGACCCGTCGGCCGCTCTGATGGAAGTCCTCGATCCCGAGCTCAATCACGCGTTCACGGATCACTATCTGGACGTCGAATACGATCTTTCGAAAGTCATGTTCGTCTGCACGGCGAACGTGATGCACACCATCCCGCAGCCGCTGCAGGATCGCATGGAGATCTTGCGTCTTCCCGGCTACACCGAACAGGAAAAGCTCGAAATCGCCAAGCGGTTCCTGGTCAAGCGTGCGCGCGAAGCCACCGGCCTCACGGACAAAAATCTCACCTTCACGGATGAAGGCCTGCTGCACATGATCCGCCACTACACGCACGAGGCTGGCGTGCGCAACCTGGAACGCGAAATTCAGAATATCGCCCGCAAAATGGCTCGCCGCGTTGTTGCCGATGGCCGGGAGACTTCCATCAAGATTGGCGTCGAAAACGTCAATGAATACCTTGGCGTGCTGAAGTATCGCGAATTCTGGCTCGAAAAGCAGAATGAAGTTGGCCTCACCACGGGCTTGGCGTGGACTGAAGTCGGCGGTTCCGTGCTGGCCGTCGAAGCCACCACCATGGAAGGCAAGGGCCGCTTGACTCCAACGGGGAAGCTCGGCGAAGTGATGCAAGAATCCGCACAAGCCGCCATGAGCTACGTCCGTTCGCGCACCGCTGCGCTGGGTCTCGAAAAAGATTTTTACCGCACGCTCGATATTCACGTGCACGTGCCCGAAGGCGCCATCCCGAAGGACGGCCCCTCCGCCGGCATCACCATCTGCACCTCCATCGTCAGCGCGCTCACGCGGAATCCCGTTCGCCACGACGTGGCCATGACCGGCGAAATCACGCTGCGCGGCAAGGTTCTGCCCATCGGCGGCGTCAAGGAAAAGCTCCTGGCCGCCCACCGAATGGGCTTGCGTACCATCATCCTTCCGAAGGATAATGAGAAGGACCTAGCGGAAATCCCCCAGGAGATCCTCTCCAGCCTCAAGATGCACTTCGTGGAAACAATGGATGAAGTGTTGCAGGTCGCGCTGGAGCGGCCTATTGTGCCGCTTGTAGGAACCGGGGTTGCGCCTGTCGCGGAGCCGTTCACCACTGGCGCTGACAAAGACACGAGTTTGACAAACTAAGCAGCTCAATTCGGGCGCAGTCTGCACCTGCAGTCTGCAAGTTTTTCCCGCCTCGAGTCGCTTCTGGTTGCAGATAGTTTGGTTGCCCGCCCTGGCGGAAAAGTCTTTTTCGCCGGAAGGTACACCACCACGCAGTCCAGCTCCGGGTAGTAGTCGGTCAAGGAACAATCAACCAAAACTTAAAGTTAGGATATATGGCAAAAGAAACGAGTACAGAAGGAAACAATCAAATCAGCATCAGCCTGGCTGAGCTGAAAGAAAAAAACATCACCGACCTGGCGAAAATTGCCAAGGAATTGAACATTCCTGGCGCCAGCGGGATGCGCAAGCAGGAGCTGATCTTCCAGATCCTCCGCGCGCAAACGGAGAAAAGCGGGCTGATCTTTTCGGAAGGCGTCCTCGAATGCCTGCCCGACGGCTTCGGATTCCTCCGCGCTCCGGAATACAACTATCTCCCCGGCCCCGACGACATCTACGTCTCGCCTTCGCAGATCCGCAAGTTTGACCTGCGCACGGGCGACACCGTCTCCGGCCAGGTGCGTCCTCCCAAGGACGGCGAGCGCTACTTCGCGTTGATCAAAGTCGAAGCCGTCAACTTCGAGGATCCCGAAGTCGCCCGTAACAAGATTTTCTTCGACAACCTCACGCCGCTCTATCCCCAGGGCCGGCTGAAGATGGAAACCAACAAGGACAATCTTACCGGCCGCGTCCTTGATTTGCTGTGCCCAATCGGCAAGGGCCAGCGTGGGTTGATCAACGCGCCTCCGCGCACCGGCAAGACAATGATGCTGCAGTCGATCGCCAATTCCATCACCGTCAATCATCCGGAAGTCGCGCTCATTGTTTTGCTGATTGACGAGCGCCCGGAAGAAGTCACGGACATGCAGCGCACGGTAAAGGGTGAGGTCATCAGCTCTACCTTCGATGAACCGCCACAGCGCCACATTCAGGTTGCGGAAATGGTGCTTGAGAAGGCCAAGCGCCTTGTGGAGCACAAGCGCGACGTCGTCGTGCTGCTCGATTCCATCACGCGTCTTGCGCGCGCCTATAACGCCGTCACCCCGCCGTCCGGCAAAGTTCTCTCGGGTGGTATTGACGCCAACGCCTTGCAGCGTCCACGCCGGTTTTTCGCCGCCGCTCGCAACGTAGAAGAAGGCGGGTCGCTCACCATCATCGCCACCGCCTTGATTGATACCGGCAGCCGTATGGACGACGTCATCTTTGAAGAGTTCAAGGGCACCGGCAACATGGAAATCTATCTCGATCGCCGCCTCGCCGATAAGCGCGTTTTCCCGGCCATCGATATTCAGCGCTCCGGCACTCGTAAGGACGAGTTGCTCTTGCCGCCCGACGAGTTGAGCCGGGTCTGGGTGTTGCGCAAGGTTTTGAGTCCACTCTCTACCGTCGAGGCGATGGAGCTTTTGCTCAGCCGCCTTTCGAAAACCAAGGCCAACGCGGAATTCCTCAACTCGATGTCCGCTCCGGCCTGAGGATCGTCAGTCCCCCCACGGCACCCCACCCGTTGGCTGTGTTCGGGCCATCGTCACCGTGGTTCTGAAAGAAACGGCTCGCCGCGGCGAGCCACGGTGCCTGTATGCATGAAAAATTCATTGCCCGCCAACCCATTTTTGACAAGCGGCTGCGGGTGTACGCCTACGAGCTGCTGTTCCGCGGTGGCCCGCAGAATTTCTTTCAGGCGCGCAATCACGCGGCGTCCAGCGTCATCGCCGACTCGCTTACGCTCTTTGACCTGCAGAATCTTACCGGCAATGCGCGTGCTTTTATTAACGTGGACGAACTCGCCCTCCGCCTCGGAGCGCCCCGGCTGCTACCGGCCGACCGCATTGTCGTCGAAATTCTCGAGAGCGTGAAGCCCACCGACGAAATCGTCGGCATCTGCCGCGAACTCCGCGAGGATGGCTACTCCCTGGCTCTCGACGATTTTCTTGGCGATCCTGCGCTACAGCCGCTCGTCGACCTCGCGCACTATCTGAAAGTCGATTTCACGCTTCTTGATGCCGATGGCCGAAAGCGCGTCGCGGAAAAGTATCTTGGCAACGGCCTCTCTCTTCTGGCGGAAAAAGTGGAAACCCAGAACGATCTCGACGAAGCGCGCAATCTCGGCTACTGCTATTTCCAGGGCTACTTCTTCTGCAAGCCCTCGATGCTGGAAACCCGCGATATTCCGGGCAACAAGCTCATTCAACTCCAGCTATTGAGCGCCGTTGCCGCTCAAGACCTCAACTACGACTCCATCGAAAACCTGCTCAAGCAAGAACCTTCCCTGCTCTACCGCCTGCTTCGTTACCTCAACTCGCCCGCGCTGGGCTTGCGCGCCGAGGTCACCAGCATCCGCCACGCCATCACTCTTCTCGGCGAGCGGGAATTCCGCCGCTGGGTCTCCATCTTTGCCGTCGTCGCTATGAGTTCCGGCAAGCCCCCGGAATTGATTCACACCGCTCTCACCCGCGCTTATTTCTGCGAAGATTTTTCCGCTCCTGCCGGCTTTCGTGACAAAAGCTCCACCATGTTTCTGATGGGACTCCTCTCCGTCTCCGACGCGTTGCTCGACAAGCCCATCAAGGATGTCCTGCAGTCCCTGCCCATCGACCCCGAAGTGAAATCCGCCCTCTGCGGCGGCGAAAACCGTTATCGGGATATATACGAAGTCCTGCTTGCCCTCGAGCGCGCCGAGTGGCCACGCCTTTCCACCTTCACGGAACGCCTCGGCTGCCCCGAAGACAACGTCCCCGACTCCTACCAGTCCGCGGTGCGAAAAGCTTCTTCCGTCGCTACCTGACACTCAGCCCATCTACAACTCGGACCTTCAGGCCTGAGGGTTCTTGTAACGCTCCCTAAATCTCACTTTTGCGCGGCGATCCACACATTCATGTGGGTTTCCAGAAAACTTAACGGCATTGCGCCCTGTTCGAGGACTGCATCGTGAAAGCTGCGCACATCAAACTTGTTCCCCAATTCTTTCTCGGCGTGAGCGCGCAACTCGCGAATCTTCAACTGTCCCAGCTTGTACGCCAGCGCCTGGCCTGGCCACACGATATAGCGATCCACTTCCACAGTGATGTCCTGATCCGTCTTCCCGGTGTTCTCGCGGAAATAATCAATGGCCTGCTGCCGCGTCCAACCCATCGAGTGCATCCCCGTGTCCACCACCAGCCGCACCGCTCGCCACATTTCGTATGTCAATTGCCCGAATTTCGAGTACGGGTCCTTATACATCCCGAGATCCTCGCCCAGCCCTTCGCAGTAAAGCGCCCACCCCTCCACAAACGCCGAATATCCGATGTGCTTACGGAACTCCGGCACATTCTCCTGCTCCTCCGCCAGCCCGAACTGCAAGTGATGCCCCGGCACGGACTCATGTAGCGACAGCGCCTCCATCTCCCACTTCGGCCGCGCCTTCAGATTATAGGTATTCACGAAGTAGTAGCCCGGGCGCCCAACCACGGGCGATCCCGGCTCGTAGTACCCCGTGGTCTGCGACGGCGCGTCGTAGTCCGGAACCGGCTTCACACCATAGGGCAGCCGCGGCAGCTTTCCAAATTCATGCGCAAGTTCCGGGTCGATTTTCTTGGTGATGATCCGGTAACCGTTCACCAGGTCCTCCGGTTTGTCGTAATAAAAGCGCGGGTCGGTGCGCAGAAATTCGGTGAAGTCGCGAAAACTGCCCTTGAATCCCGTGGACTGGATCAGTTTGTCCATCTCGCCGCGGATGCGCTTCACTTCCGCGAGGCCGATATCATGGATTTGCTGCTGGGTCATGTTCACAGTGGTTTCCCAGCGGATGTGATACGCATACGCCGCGGCGCCGTCCGGCAACGCCGTTGCCGCAATGGACTCGCGGCACGCGGGGATATATGTGTTCACGAGGTAGTCGTGCATTTTCTGAAACGCCGGAGCCATGCTGCTCGTGTAGATCTGTTTCGCGCGCTCCGTCAGCCGTTCGCGATCCGCGGCACTGATCCGGGGCGGAAAATTCTGAAAGGGCTGCAGCAGTGCGCTCTTCATTGGGTCGGCGGGAATGACGTCGGCGATCTGCTTCGGAACGTCGCGCATCGTGATTTTCGGCGGCGAGTAGCCGCGTTTCAGCCCTTCCTGCATCCACCAGATGCCTTGCTCGAGCGGCGTGTGCAGCGTCTCCATTCTCGCCAGGATGTCTTCGTAGTCCGATATCTTTTCCTGCGGCATGAAGGCGAACACGTCTGCCACGTTCGCGGGGCCGCCCATTTGATTCACGGGCATCCAGCGATTGCCGGGCACGACTCCGCGGAACGGCATCGGGTCGTCCCCGTACTGCAAACCCTCGATAGTCGTCTCGAGCAACTCTTGATACAGGTCGAAATTCAATTGCTCGCTGGGAGGTAAGGCCGCGCGGTTTATTTTCTTCAGCCGATCCAGGCTTTCGTGCAGATGCCTTTCCCGCGCAGCTGTGGCTGCCGGCGAATCATCCGTCCATCTCCGGTTCTGTCCCGGATAGCCGACCGCTGTCGCCAGGACCGGATAGTCTTCCATCCACCTCTTCCAGTCCTGCTCCAGAAATGCGCGCAATTCCACTGCCGCTTCGCTTTCCGTGCCTTCCTTGGTCCCGGGAGCTTGCCCGGCTGTCGCCACCGGACACACCGCCGCCACCGGCGCAATCGCGAGAATCGCCAAAGTAATCATTCGCAGCATTTTGTCCTCCGGAATGTTCAGGCTTTCGTTTTCTCTCGCTCCCGCGCCAGCAGGACGATCAGCCGCGCGGTCTCTTCAATTCCCATCGCCGTGTTGTCCACCAGCACGGCGTCTTTCGCGCGAACCAGCGGCGAGACCTTTCGCTCGCGGTCGCGCTTGTCGCGTTCGCGCACTTCCTCCATTACCTGCCCCACCGACACTTTCTCACCTTTTTCCTGGTACTCCATCCAACGCCGCTGCGCTCGCGTCACCGCCGATGCCTCCAAAAATATTTTCAGCTCCGCGTTTGGAAAAACCACCGTGCCGATGTCGCGCCCTTCCATCACCACGCCGCCGCCCGCGCCCGCCTTCTGCTGCTCGGCAACCAGCACTTCACGCACGCCAGCAATCGTCGCCAATCGCGAAGCCGCTTGCGCCACATCCCCATTGCGAATTTCCTGCGTCACTTCACGGCCGTCCAGAAACACGCGGTTCTTCAGACCCGCCGCTTCCTGTTCGGGAGTCGGTGGCTTCAATTCGATATGCGTTTCGCGCGCCAGATTTTCCAGTTGGGTTTCGTTCTCGAGAGGGATCTTTCGCTCCAGCGCCTTCAAGGCCACTGCCCGGTACATCGCTCCGCTATCCAAATAAACGTAACCGAGCATCGCCGCCACGCGGCGCGCCACCGTGCTCTTGCCCGACCCAGCCGGCCCGTCAATCGCAATCGTCAGTCGCAATGCCATCCCAAGGTGAGTCGCTCCGCGTATTCCCCCCACAGGTTCCTGCGCGAAGCTTGTTCTGTCTGGCTTTCGGATCGCTGTTATCTATTTGCTGTTATCCGTCTCACTGATTACCGCATCCGGCTCGATTTCCCGCTAAAATCCCATAATGTTGTAACCGCAATCGACGTACAACGTCTCGCCCGTAATTCCTGAGCCCGCGGGCGAAAGCAAAAACGCCGCCGTGCCGCCAACCTCCGCTGGATCAACGTTGCGCTTCAGCGGCGCACGCTCCGCGTGCGATTTCAGCATCTCTCCCAACTGCGAAATTCCTCGAGCGGCAAGCGTCTTGATTGGCCCAGCCGAAATCGCATTCACGCGAATCCCCTTCGGCCCCAGATCATTCGCCAGATACCGCACCGCCGCCTCCAGGGCCGCCTTCGCCACGCCCATCACGTTGTACTTCGGGACCACTTTCTCCGCGCCGTAGTACGTCAGCGTCACAATTCCCCCGCCATTGGTCATCAACGGCGCCGCCTCACGAGCCACGGCAATCAGTGAATACACGCTCACGTCATGCGCAATCCGGAATCCCTCGCGCGTTGTGTTGACGAACTCCCCCTTCAACTCCTCGGCCGGCGCAAACGCCACGCTGTGCACCAGGCCATCCAGCACGCCATACCGCGCCTTCAACTGCTCAAACAGTTTCGCGATCTGCTCGTCCGACGTCACATCGCACATGAAGCCGTCGGCCCCGGGCAAATCCGTGATCAAATCCTTCGCTTCCTGCTCCAGCCGCTCGTTCTGATACGTAATCGCCAGTCGCCAGCCCGCTTCACTCAACTTTTGCGCAATTGCCCAAGCAATGCTGCGCTTGTTCGCCAGCCCAAAAATCACTGCCGTCTTCTGCCCCTCGCTCACGTTTCCCTCGCTTCTCTCGCTTAGTCACCAACTAAATCCTGTGAAACGCCCGTTCAATCTCCCGTACCGAATACCGCAGCACCACGGGCCTTCCGTGCGGACAGCTCATCGGGCAATCCGTCTTCGCCAACGCGCTCAGCAGCCATTCCATCTTCGTTTGATCCAGCGGCATATTCACTTTGATCGCCGCATGGCATGCCGTTGACGCCGCGATCTTCGCCTGCAGCGTATCGATGGAAATCGCGGCATTTTCACGTTCGATTCCGTCAATGATTTCGGTCAGCAAATGCTCCGCATCGTTCGCCGCCACGCCCGCGGGCACTGCCTGGATCGCCACGCTCTTCGGCCCCATTGGTTCCACTTCAAATCCGTTTGCCGCCAGCTCTTCGGCAATTTTTTCGTACGTCACGATTTGCCGCGGGGAAAGTTCGAAGACCAGGGGCATCAGCATCCGCTGCGCTTCCACTTTTCCCGCGCGCCGGGCTTCGAGGTGCTGCTCGAACAGCACCCGCTCATGCGCCACGTGCTGGTCCACGATCCAAAGTCCTTCGCCATTTACCGCAATAATGAAACTCGCGCTCACCTGCCCCAGCGGCTTCAAATCCGCAATCTGCTCCGCCCGCGGCAGCGTCGCAGGCACGTCCGCGCTTGCCCTCGAAAAATTCTCCGCCCAGTGCGGTTCGTGGCCTGGTCCCGCCGGCATCACTCCCGGGGAATTTCCGCCCGCGAACGTACTCCCGGGCTCAAACGGAAATCTTTGCGGCCCGGGCTGCGCCGGCGCCGGCGCGAGATCAAACCCGTTTCCAGCCGAATAATCCGATCCCACGCCCGACCCGACTCCCAACTCTTGCATCAGCGGAATCATCGCCCGCGGCACGCCCGAATCTGGATTCGCTTCGGCCAATCCGCCCGCAAAGGAAGCCGGCGGCGCGGCCGGATTGGGCGCAATCGCCGCTCCCGCCGCCGTGGCAAAGCTCGCAATCGGTCGCGCACCCATCAGGGCCTGGCGGATCGCGTCCCGCGTGAAATCGTGCACGAACTGCGACCGACGAAACCTCACCTCGATCTTCGCCGGGTGAACATTCACGTCCACTTCATCGTATGGCATTTCGAGAAAAAGCAGCGTTGCGGGAAATACTGACGGCGGCAGAATATTCCGGTACGCCTCGTGAATCGCGTGCAAAATCAGCCGGTCACGCACCAATCGGCGATTCACGAATACATAAATTCCGTTCCGGTTTGGCCGCTGAATGTCCGGCCGCGAAGTAAACCCGGTCACCGTCAGCGTCGCCGCTTCTTCCCCGGCTTCCATTGCCGGTTCGGTGATCGCAGCGCGAAAAGCCGCGGAAACACTGGGGATTTCCAGGAGTTCGTCCAGTGCTTGCCGCCCAAATAACTGATACACACGGTCGGCCAGTTTCTCCGTTGGCGGACAATTCACAATTTCCTGCGTCGGCGTTGTGAACGTGAACTGTTTGGTGGGATTTGCCAGCGTATAGTGCGTCACAAGCGAAGCGATATGCCCCAGCTCCGTCGTGTCCGACTTTAAAAACTTTCGCCGGGCCGGGACGCAATAAAACAGATCCGCCACGCTCACGGTCGTTCCCGCGGGCAATCCCGCCGGTTTCACACCAACCAGTTTCCCGCCCGCGAACTCTACCCGCGTCCCTTCGGCCTCGGTTGCGTCGCGCGTTTCAAGCAGCAGTCGCGATACCGCCGCAATCGACGGCAGTGCCTCTCCGCGAAATCCCAGCGTTGAAATCGTGATCAAATCGTCCGCCGACCGCAGCTTGCTCGTCGCATGCCGTTCGAACGCCAGCAGTGCGTCGTCGTGCATCATCCCGTGACCGTCGTCAATCACGCGGATCATGCGCTTCCCGCCCATCTCCGTTTCAATACGAACCGAGTTCGCGCCCGCATCCAGCGCGTTCTCAAGCAACTCCTTCACCACCGAAGCGGGCCGCTCCACCACCTCCCCGGCCGCAATCCGGTTCGCCACCGCCTCCGCCAATATGCGTATTCTCGACATCTATTGCGCGGCCTTTTCTTTCCTCTTAATCTCAATTCCTAGCTGATCCAACTGTGCCTGATCCACGTCGCTGGGCGATTCCGCCATCAAATCCACCGCCGCCGTGGTCTTAGCAAACGCGATCACTTCTCGAATCGACTTCTCCCCCGCCAGCAGCATCGTCACGCGGTCCAACCCCAGCGCAATCCCGCCGTGCGGAGGTGTTCCATACGTCAGTGCATCGAGGAAGAATCCAAATCGCCGCCGCAACTGCTCTTCGCTCAACCCCAGTGCCTTGAACAGCCGCTCTTGAATGTCCTGGCGGTGAATTCGAATGCTGCCCGACCCCAATTCCACGCCGTTCAACACCAGGTCATAGCCCTTCGAGCGCACTTCCCATGGCGCTGTCTCCAGCTTTTCCAGATCTTCATCCACAATTCCCGTAAACGGATGCTGCGCGCTCACCCAGGTTTTGTCGGACTCGCTCCATTCAAACAACGGAAAGCCGGTCAGCCACAAGAATTTCCACTGTGTCTTGTCAATCACGCCCAGCGCTTCGCCCAACTGCAGCCGCAGCTGCCCCGCAACCAAAGCCGCCGCTTCTGTTCCCTTAATCTCTTCCTTCGCCGAAACCGCCACGACCAAATCTCCGGTCTTCGCGCCGCAAGCCTCAGCGAGTTTCTTCACGTTCTCCACACCGATCAATTTCTCCACCGTCGACGTCGTTCCCTCCGCCGCCAGCTTCACGAAATACGCCCCGCGTGCCCCATGCGATTTCGCTTTCTCCGTCACCTCATCCAGCTGCTTCCGTGAATACGGCGCCGCACCCGGTGCGGCAAACGCAAATACGCTCCCGCCGATCTGCAGCTTCTCTTTCGCTTCCTTCGGAAAGCAGTCCGTTACCTCATGCAATTCCATCCCAAACCGCATGTCCGGTTTGTCGCTGCCATATTTTCGGATCGCCTCCTTATACAGCATGTGCGGAAACGGCGCCTTCGCCTCCACTCCCGCCACCTGGCAAGCGCGCACCATCACGTTTTCAATCACGTTGAAAATATCTTCCTGCCGGGGAAACGACATTTCCAAATCCAGTTGCGTGAATTCCGGCTGACGATCCGCGCGCAAATCCTCGTCGCGGAAACATTTCACGATCTGGAAATACCGGTCCAGACCGCCAATCATCAGGATCTGTTTAAAAATCTGTGGCGACTGCGGCAACGCGTAAAACTGACCGTGATGCACGCGGCTTGGCACCAGGTAATCGCGCGCGCCCTCCGGCGTCGAGCGCGTCAGCATCGGCGTCTCCACCTCGATGAACCCCATCTCGTCCATCGTCTTGCTGATTTCGAGAATAATCTTGTGCCGCAACGCCAGATTGCGGTGCGGTTTGGGCCGCCGCAAATCCAGATAACGAAACCTCAGCCGCGTCTCTTCCGCCGCGTTGATTTCGTCTTCAATCGGAAACGGCGGCGTCTTCGCATTGTTCAGAATGTGCAGCCGCGCCGCCACAATCTCCACTTCGCCCGTGGGCAGCTCGGGATTCGCCTTCCCGCGCATGGTGATTTTTCCTTCTACCGCCACTACAAACTCGCTGCGCGCGTGCTCCGCCTTCGCGTGTGCCTCCGGCTGCGTCTCTTTATTAAAGACCACCTGCACGATGCCCGAGCGGTCGCGCACATCCAGGAACAGCAAATTCCCCAGGTCGCGGCGTTTCGCCACCCAGCCCATCACGGTCGCGTCGCGCCCCGCGTCCGACGCCCGCAGCGCGCCGCAATACTGTGTTCGCTTCAGATCCCCCAAAAAGTCCAGCACGTTTTCGTTCTCCTCAATTTCCCAGAAAATTTAGCAACCTTGCCATCCTGAGCCTATCCGACAAGGATAGGTGAAGGACCTCAACGCCATGTTGACCGAGGCGTTAGGGAAGCTGAGATCCTTCGCGCACCGTCGTCCGGTGCGCTCAGGATGACAACGCTTTGCTTTTTTTCAAAAGCTCAAAAAACTCTGCCTCGCTCATTTTCGCCTGCGAACCATCCGCCAGCGTCTTCACCGTCCACTGCCCAGTCGCGACTTCGTCGTCGCCCAAAATCAGCGCATACCGCGCGCCGAGCTTGTCCGCTTGCCCCAACGCTTTCCCGAATTTCTGTTCCACCGGAGGCAACTCCACACGAAATCCCGCCGCGCGCAGCTTCTGCGCCGCCGCAATCGCCGCCGCCTGCGCCTTCTCCCCCATCCACGCCACAAAAACGTCGCGCCCCTGCGCCTCGCCGCCTTTGCCCGCTTCCTGCAGCGACAAAATCAGCCGGTCTTCGCCAATCGCGAATCCAATTCCCTTTGTCGGCGGCCCGCCCAGCAATTCCACCAGCCCATCATACCGCCCGCCGCCGCACACCGCATTCTGCGAACCCAATCCCCGCGCGGTGATTTCAAACGTCGTCCGCATGTAGTAGTCCAGCCCGCGCACCAGCCGCCAATTCTCCGCGTACGCCACGCAGCGCATTGCCAACTGCCGCTTCACTTCCGCATACTGCGCAGCGCAATTCGCGCACAGGTGATCGGCAATCTTCGGCAGTCCCGCGATAATTCCCTGCTCACTTTCCACTTTCGAGTCCAGCACCCGCAGCGGATTCGTCTCAATTCGCCGCTGGCTGTCTGGTCCCAGCTTGTCCCTCACTTTCAGCAATTCCGCGCGCAGCAATTCCACATACTTCGGCCGGCATTCGCGATCCCCGATTGAATTGATTTCCAGCTTCACGCTTTCGAGTCCGAGCCGCGCGAAAAACGCCATCACCATTTCGATCACTTCCGCGTCCACCGCCGCGTCTTTCGTGATGTTTTTCGCGGGATCCTGAGTCGGCGGCACCATCTCCAGCACTTCCGCCCCAATCTGATAAAACTGCCGGTGTCTGCCCTTCTGCGGCCGCTCCCGACGGAACATCGGCCCCGTGTAGTACAGCTTCACTGGCTGCGGCAGAGCATGCATCCCATGCTCGATATACGCCCGGCAAACCGACGCCGTCGCCTCCGGTCGTAGGCTCACCGAAGTCTCGTCACGATCCTCAAACGAATACATTTCCTTGCCTACAACATCCGTGTCGGCACCAATTGACCGCGCAAACAATTCCGTCGGTTCGAAAATCGGCGGACGTATCTCCCCGAATCCAAACGTGCCAAATACGTCGCGCGCCGTCTGCTCCACCCGGTTCCACAGCTCCGTCTCCGGTGGTAGTAAATCCCGTGTGCCTTTGATCGCCTGGAATTTCTTTTTCTCTGCCATTTGTCCTTGGAATGCCACGCCCGCCCCGGTCAGCCTTCCAACTCGCTCCAATCAATCTGTTCGCCGCGCCCAGCCGCTTCCTCGCGGTAAATCACGCTATATCCGGCATACCGCTCCGCGTATTTGCCAATCGATTCGCAGTCCTCTTCGGTCAATTGTCGCTTCACTTTACCCGGCGAACCCATCACCAAACTTCCAGCGGGAACTACAGTACGCTCCGTGATCAAAGTCCCAGCCGCAATAATCGAGTTCTCGCCAATCACCGCACCGTTCAAAATGATGCAACCCATTCCGATCAAAACGTGCGAACGAATCATGCACCCGTGCAGTGTCACCGAATGCCCCACGGTCACTTCATCCCCAAGCACAAGCGGATACTGATCCTTCATCACGTGGAGCACGCATCCGTCCTGAATATTCGTGCGCTTTCCGATCCGTATGAAGTGCACATCGCCGCGCACGACGCTCATCGGCCACACGCTCGACTCCTCGCCGATCGCCACGTCGCCAATCACCACCGCCGCCGGATCGATGTAGGCCGACGCCGCAATCTGCGGAAACTTGCCTTTGTAGGGACGGATATCCGGTGTGCGCATCAAGAATCAGAATTTCCCGTAAGTGATTGCAAGGGCACGAAATACGCGGCCCCGCACGTTTCGACAACACTCCGCGAACACTTCAAGATAGCATCCGCTTCACCCCGCTGACAAGAAAACCGCCCGCGTGTCGCGCACCAAATTCTCGCGCTGGACGCTCGCCGCGCTTCGCGCCATAATTTCCCCGTGGAAACTCGCTGCGCCCAATGCAACGCGCCGATGACCTGCCAGCCCGAAGGTGGCTGTTGGTGCGCCGAATTGCCCCAGGTCATCCCGATGCCAGCCGCGGACCCGCAATCGAGCGGTTGCCTTTGCCGCACCTGCCTCCTCGAAAAAATAAAAGCCGCCGGCGCATCTTCCGCCAGCGGCGCGCTTCCCATCTCAAATTCCTCCGCGCCTCGCGAGTAATCTTTTCTCTAATTCCACCGCTTGATCTGCGGCCAAAGCTTTCCCAAGGTCCCGAATTTCGCTCCCCGGCACAGATACACATCGAAATGCTGGTAAGGCATCGACAACGGGTGAAATACCGTCCCAACCTTCTCCACGTCTCGGTATAACTCGCCCAGCTGCTCCGGCCTGTCGTCCAGCACGATCATGCATTCTCCCGAATATCCCCGCGGCCCCCAGTAAAAATAACTTTGGTGCCCCGAAATCGCCGCCGGCAATCCCATCTTCGATCCAAAGAAATCAATCGCACCCGCCTGTCCGTAATTCTGCCCGAAAATCGCGCAGGACTTCTGCTCCTCGGGAGGCAGCTTGTGATAAGCATCGGCCACCACCTTCGCCATTTCTCTCCATCCAAATTGATCCGCATAAAGCTGCGGCAGCGGCCCCATCTGGTGATTCTCAATCCGTACCGGCTGCAGGTGCAGCAGCCGCGAGTAAGCGATGTACTGCTCCACGCTCAACATCGGAAAATACGCTGACGGCGCAAGGATCAGTCCCGCAACCACGATCAGCGTCGCATACGCCGGCTTCAGCCATCTTCCGCTCTGCAATTGCCCGAACCACCGCTCGAACGCCACACCGCCCGCGGCAAACAGCATCGGATACGCCGGCGCCGGGTAGTACAGCCGTCCATGCATCGCCAGCATCACGACCATCACCACCACATAACAAACGCCGAGCGCCAGCCAGCCGCGGCCCTCGCGGTCGCGCAGCAATTCCACCAGCCCCGCGACCCACACCGGCGCCGCGAGCGGGTTCAGGATGAGCAGTTGTACGGCCATGAACGCCAGCGGGCCCAATTCCGTGTTCCGCCCGCTCGCCTGTACGTTCCGCAGCAATTCCGCGGTCGGAAATCCGCGGTGAACTTCCCACAAAAGATTTGGCAGGAAAATCAGAAACGCCAGCAAGCCACCGATCCAGATCCATGGCTCGGCAAACTGCTTTCGCTGCCTGCTCAGCAGCAACCCAACAAACAGCCCAAATCCGAATATCAGCGTGGAATGCTTATTTTCGAGCCCCAGCCCCGCGACCGCGCCAAACAGCAGCCAAAGCTTCGGGCTTGCCCCGTTGAAAATCTTCAGCGCAATCAGCGCGCAAGCCATCCAGAAACACGGCTCGAACGCGTTCATCGTCAACAGGCTGTCCATCCCCAGCCAAATGGGCGCCACCATCACGCAAACGCACGCCAGCGTCATCCCGAACCGCCGCGCGCCCAGCTCCCGGGCGATTAGTCCTGTCAGCACCACTTTCACCGCGGCCGCCACAGCCGGGAAAAAATGCAGCGCCATCAGCGAATCGCCGAGTGTTTTTCGCGCGAACCACGTGATCACCGCGATCAGCGGTGCCTGATCCACATAGCCCCAATCGAGATGCTGGCTGCACGCGAGGTAATACAGCTCGTCCACAAAGTAGCCGTATCGGCCGCTGACCAGCATGTGTGCAAGGAATAAGAGAAAGGTGAGCCCGCCGAGGAGCGCCCAATCTCCCCGGCGGCTTTCGCCGGATGTCTGTAGAGAAGCTCCGACCGGTGCAGAGGCCATCATCAGAACAACCTCACCCCAAACAACGAAATCACATGCGAAAATGTTCCGTGGATATTGTTCTGTAAGGGCCGATCTTAAGATAGGCCACTACAAAATTCCTCTACAAACTCAATCAATCTCGACTGCCGGCCCCGTCGACGTCGCGCCTACTTCCGCGAGCCGCGCCGTCACCGCCTTCGCCATGCGATACAGACTTTGCGCCGCCGGCGCCGACTCTCCCTGCGCTGCCACTGGAGTCCCCGTGTCCCCGCCCATTCGGATCCGCGGGTCAATCTCAATCTCTCCGAGCACCGGCACACCGTAGGCAACCGCCGTCTTCGTGCCTTCGCCGTGACCGAAAATATCCACCGCCTTCCCGCAATGCGGACACGCAAACGTGCTCATGTTCTCCACCACGCCGAGCACTTCCACATTCACCTGGCGGAACATCTCGATCGCCTTGCGCACATCGGCCACAGCCACCAGCGACGGCGTCGTCACTACCACCGCGCCCGTCACTGCCACGGTCTGGATCAGCGTCAACTGCACGTCGCCCGTTCCCGGCGGCAAATCGATCACCAGGTAATCCAGCTCGCCCCACTCCACGCTGCGCAGGAATTGCGTGATTACGCTGTGAAGCATTGGGCCGCGCCAGATTACCGGCTTGTCGCCCGGATTCAGCAGGCCCATCGAAATCATCTTGATGCCCTGCGCCTGCACGGGAATAATCCGCTGCTGCGCCGTGGCCATCGGCTCCTCGGTCGAACCCAGCATGATCGGCACGTTCGGCCCGTACACGTCCGCGTCCAGCAATCCCACCTTGTGGCCCAATTTTGCCAGCGCCAGCGCCAGGTTCACCGCTACGGTCGTTTTTCCCACGCCGCCTTTTCCGCTGGCAACCGCAACCAGGTTTTTCACTCCTGGTATTCCCTGTCTCTGCGGCGCTGGCTGTTGTCCCGGCATCGGCATCGTTCCTGGTGGCATGTGTCCTCTTCGCTTCCTGAATCTCAGGCGTCGTCTCCTGAGTTGTTAGTTTTTGGTCGTTAGCTCTCGGTCGAGAAGTTCAAGAAATTAGTAACCGGCTCCAACTCACCAGTCACTTCCTCATGCCCCGTGACACTTCTTGTACTTTTTCCCTGAACCGCACGGACAAGGATCGTTGCGTCCCACCTTCGCCCCTGCGCGCACCGGCTTTGGCGCCTCTGCCTGCGCCGCTCCGGTTTGAAATTGCAAGTCCTTCTGCTGGCGCTCCTGCCGCTTCTCCAGCGCTCGCGCAAAATCCGGCAATTTCTGCGCTGGGGCCTCTTCCGCCCGAGCCGCCGCACTGGCCACAGCCGCCGCGGCACCCCCCATGGCCCCCCGCGGTGGCTCCTGCCTTTGCTGTGGCTGTGGAGGCGGCGCCTCTCCCTGCTGAATCTGCACGTGATACAGATACCGTATCGTCTCGTTGTCGATGCGTGCCATCATGTCTTCAAATAAAATGAAGGCTTCCTTCTTGAATTCGACCAGAGGATCCTTCTGCCCGTAGCCACGCAGTCCAATGCCTTCCTTCAGGTGGTCCAGCGAAAGCAGGTGGTCCTTCCACTGCGTATCCACCACATCCAGGATAATTCGCCGTTCCAGCCACCGCAGCAAATCAGGACTGAACTGTTTTTCTTTCTCCGCGTAGCGCGTCTTCACCGCTTCCGCCAACGCTTCCGCCAATTCATCATGGTTGAGCGCCGCGGGGTCCGCGCCCATCGCCTTCGCGTCAAAGCCGAACTGGCTGTTCACCTCGGCAAGCAGTTGCGCCGTGTTCCACTGCCCCGGATGCTGTTCGCGCGGGCAATACGTATCCACCAGCTCGCGGGCCACGTCCTCCGCGATCCCCAGCACGTAATCCCGCTGATCTTTTCCTTCCAGCGCGGAGCGGCGAATCGCATAAATCGTCTCGCGCTGCTTGTTCATTACGTCGTCGTATTCCAGCAGGTGTTTGCGCGCGTCGAAGTTCTGCGCTTCCACGGATTTCTGCGCGTTTTCGATACGGTTCGAGATCAACTTCGACTCGATCGGCACGCCCTCCGTCATTCCCAGCCGGAACATCATCTGCTTCACGCGTTCGCCGCCGAAAATCCGCATCAGATCGTCTTCGAGCGACAAAAAGAACCGCGAAGACCCGGGATCGCCCTGGCGTCCCGCGCGGCCGCGCAACTGATTGTCAATGCGCCGCGCCTCGTGCCGCTCCGTACCTAGAATGTGCAAGCCGCCAAGCGCCACCACTTCGTCGTGCTCCGCTTTGCACTGATCCGCGAACTGCTGGTATATCGGATCCCACTGATCCTTCGGCACCTGGAAAATCTTTCCTTCGTGCTGGAACAACACCATCGGGACAGCCGCTGCCGCCGGCGCATCCCCGTTCGTGCTGTCCGCGCCGATCACCGCGGGCGCCGCCGCATACGGTATCGCCAGCTTGTTCTTCAAAAAGTGCTCGCGGGTCATGGCCTCCGGGTTTCCGCCGAGCAGGATGTCCGTGCCGCGGCCGGCCATGTTCGTCGCCACGGTCACCGCGCCCTTGCGTCCCGCCTGCGCCACGATGCGCGATTCGCGCTCATGCTGTTTCGCGTTCAGCACCTGGTGCGGCACTCCGGCCTTCTTCAAAATGTCCGCGATCGCCTCCGATTTCTCGATCGAAATCGTACCGACCAGCACCGGCTGCCCGCGCTCGTGATAGTGCCGGATTCCGTTCGCCAGCGAATTGTCTTCCTGCAGAATCCCGTTCACCACCGCTTCGAACTTTTCCTTCTCCGTCCGGTAAACGACGTCCGGATGCTCTTTGCGGATCAGCGTGCGGTTGGTCGGGATCACCACCACGTCCAGGTTGTAAATCTTCCCAAACTCCGCTGCTTCCGTCTCCGCGGTTCCGGTCATGCCAGCCAGCTTCTTGTACATGCGGAAATAATTCTGAAAGGTGATCGTCGCCAGCGTCTGGTTTTCCCGTTCGATCTTCACTCCTTCTTTCGCTTCCACCGCCTGGTGCAATCCGTCTGACCAGCGCCGCCCAGGCATCTGCCGCCCGGTGAATTCGTCAACGATAATCACTTCGCCGTCTTTCACCACGTAATCCACGTCGAGTTTGTAGAGCGTGTGGGCCCGCAGCGCCTGATACACGTGGTGAATCTGCTCCATGTGCGCCGGATCGTACAAATTCCCGAGTCCCAGCAGCCGCTCACACTTACTCACGCCTTCTTCGGTCAGCGTCGCCGTGCGGTGCTTCTCATCCAGCGTGTAGTCGATGTCCTGAATCAGCTTGGGAATGATCTTGTCGATCTTGAAATACTTGTCCGTGGATTCTTCCGAAGGCCCCGAAATAATCAGCGGCGTCCGCGCTTCGTCAATTAGGATCGAGTCCACCTCGTCCACAATCGCAAACTGGTGGCCGCGTTGTACGCAGCTCGCCAGGTCATACTTCATATTGTCGCGCAGGTAATCGAATCCAAACTCGTTGTTCGTGCCGTACGTCAAATCGGCTGCGTACGCCGCCCGCCGCTGCGCGTCATCCAAATCATGCACGATCACCCCGACCGTCAATCCCAGCGCCTTATAGAGCGGGCTCATCCACTCCGCGTCGCGTCGCGCCAGGTAGTCGTTCACCGTGACGATGTGCACGCCGCGCCCAGCCAGCGCATTCAGCGCAGCCGGCAAAGTCGCTACCAGCGTCTTCCCTTCGCCCGTCTTCATTTCGGCGATTTTGCCGTCGTTCAGCACCATTCCGCCGATCAACTGCACGTCGAAATGCCGCATCTTCAGGAATCGCCGCCCCGCCTCGCGCACCAGCGCAAAGGCCAGCACAATCGCGTCCGCCAGCGCCTTCCGCAACTCATCTTTATAGGTGGGTTCGGCCGGATCCGCGTCCTTCAACTGTTCCTGCACCTGCGTCCGCAACGCCGCAAAGCGTTCCTTCAATTGCTCATCGCTCAACGCCTGCACTTCCGGCTCCTGCGCGTTGATCGCAGCAACCAGCGGTTCCAGCTTTTTCAGGTCGCGCTCGTGCTTCGTCCCGATAAAGCGCGCGATTACGCTGTCAACTACTTTGGCTACATCCATGGAAGGTTCGCCGTCTCCTGACGGGGTTCTAAAGTCCGCGGCCCTGCGCACTCCAGCCGCACCCGGCTAAACAATTCATTGTAACTGGTTGGATGCGCCCACGCCAAGAAACCCGACGCAATCAGAATGGGGGGAATTTTGCGCCGCCTGCGGTATACTTTGCCAAACCGTGGGACTCGCTTCCGGCACAAAATTCGGCCCATACGAGATTGAATCGCCGCTCGGTGCGGGTGGCATGGGCGAAGTCTATCGTGCACGCGACGCTCGCCTGGACCGGTCCGTCGCCATCAAAGTCCTCGCCTCGCACCTCGCCTCTTCGCCCGAGCTGAAGCAGCGCTTCGAGCGGGAAGCCCGGGCCCTCTCCGCCCTCAATCATCCCAACATCTGCCAGCTTTACGACATCGGCTCGCAAAATGGCACCGATTACCTGGTGATGGAATTTCTCGAAGGCGAAACTCTCGCCGACCGCCTCCGCAAGGGCTTTTTGCCCCTCGGCGAAGCCCTGCGCATTGGCGCGGAAATCGCCGATGCTCTCCAGCGCGCTCATCGCGCCGGCATCGTCCATCGCGACCTGAAACCCGGCAACGTCATGCTGACGAAATCTGGCGCAAAGCTCATGGACTTCGGCCTCGCCAAACCTTCCTCGCTTGACAAGACAGCCGAATCCGGATCCGCGCCGCTGCTCTCCGCCGCCATGACCGTCACCGGCGCGAGTCCCGTCACTCCGCTGACCAGCGCGGGCGCCATCATCGGCACGATTCAATACATGTCGCCGGAGCAGATTGCCGGCCAGGAGGCAGACGCCCGCAGCGATATTTTCTGTCTCGGATGCATTCTCTACGAGATGTTCACCGGCAGACGCGCTTTTGAGGGCAAAAGCCAAATCTCCGTCGCCTCCGCCATTCTCGAAAAAGATCCGGAGCCTATCGCGAAATTCCAGCCGCTTACCCCGACGTCACTCGAACACGTCGTCCAAACCTGCCTGGCCAAAACGCCGGACTGCCGCTGGCAAAGCGCCGCCGATGTCGCCAACCAATTGCGGTGGATCGGCGCCGCCGGGCCGGCCGCGGAGAAAATGCAGCCGGCCGCCCCCGCTCCCCGTTGGCCGCAGAATATCCTGTGGGGCGCGGCCGTTGCCGCTCTTCTCGGCCTGCTTTTGTGGTCCAATCTCCGCGAGAAGACTGGCGATCCGCCCCAAACGATTCGGTCGTTTCTTCCACCACCCGCGGACACGACTTTCGATTTCACCGGCGATTTTTCCGGTCCCCCAGTCATCCGTCGGGACGGCACAGCGATCGCGTTCTCCGCGCGCACAGAAAAAGAACGAGACTTCCTCTGGATGCAATCTCTCAACGATGTCACCCCAAGGAGACTCGACGGCACCGAAGGTGCTGCCTTTCCCTTCTGGTCCTACGATGGCAAGTTCATCGGATTTTTTGCCGATGGCCATTTGAAAAAGGTGCCGGCGGCTGGCGGACCGGTTACCGTTGTCGCGGATGCTCCTAACGCACGCGGCGGCGCGTGGAATCAGGACAACATCATTATTTATGAGCCCGATTACCGCGATGTTCTCTGGCAAGTCAGCGCTTCTGGCGGAACTCCTGCGCGCCTCACCAAATTTGATTCCGGCAAGCACACCACTCATCGCTGGCCTTGTTTTCTTCCGGACGGCAAGCATTTCCTCTTTTTTGCCACCAACCACTCCGGAAACTCCGAGCAAGGCATCTACCTTGGCTCCCTTGCCGACGGCTCTTTCAAACACATCCTCGACGCCGATTCCGATGCGCGCTACGCTTCCGGCTATTTGCTCTATCACGTGCAGTCCCAGCTCCTCGCGGTAAAATTTGATGAGAACTCCGGCGCCATGTCTGGAGAACCTTTCACACTCGCTAATTTTGTCGAATACGATGCCGGCACCTGGCACACCACATTTGCGGCAAGCCAGAACGGGCTGCTGCTCTACGAGCACGGCACCAAGGGCCTCGGTACCGAACTTTATTGGATGGATCGCACCGGGAAAACCGTTCATGCGATCGGCGATCGCACCTTTTACAAAGGCAGCGGACGCATCTCTCCCGACGGCAAACGCCTCGCCGCCGCCATGGGAGACCCGGAAGCGGACATCTGGGTCTTTGATCTCGCGCGAGGCACGCGCACTCGCCTGACTTTTGGCGGCGGCACCCACCTCATGCCTTCCTGGTCGCCAGACGGGCAACACATCGTCTACGTCAAACAGAATGGGAACACCGTATTCTCAGGCACCTCGCTGCGCTCTCGCCTCGCTAATGGCGGCGGCCAAGAGGAGACTTTGATGGAAAGTGCTCCGGATGAAGGGACCCTGATGATGCCACAGTGGTCTTCCAATTCCCGTTATCTCCTCCACACGGAACAGCGCGGACCCACAGGCGCGGCCGTCTGGGCCTTGCCGCTCATCGGAGACAAAAAAAGCTTCATCGTCGCAAAGGCCCAAGCGCCGCAGGGAAGAATCATTCAATACCGCCTCTCTCCCGACGACCGCTGGCTGGCCTATACGTGTACCGATTCTGGCCGTGAAGAAGTCTACGTCACCCATTTCCCAAGTGGAGAGGGCCGCTGGCAGGTCTCACAAGGCGGTGGCACATTCCCCACCTGGCGCGGCGACAGCAAGGAGATTTATTTCGTTGGGCTTGATGCCGCCATCCACGCCGCCCGCGTAAATTCCCAAAAGGCGGAGTTTGATGTGGAAGAGGTGCGCCCCCTTTTCCGCGTCAATTACACTGCGCCCATCGGAAACGCCTTTGACAACGCTCCCGACGGTCAGCATTTTGTCATCACCGTGCTCCCTCAGGGCGTTCCCACTCCCCTGGTTGTCGTCTCCAACTGGCTCACCGAGTTGAAAAAATAGTCCCCGCCGCTCCGATCAAAAATCAGGACACGCCAAAGACATATTTCACGGTAATCCAGAATTCTAGCCGCGCGCCCACCGGAAGCGGTGCTCTGACTGCGTCAACGATGGAAGAATTAATGCGCCGATTCGGACTTTTGCACGGTAGTGGCGGGCGAGGTGGCAGGATGAGTTTTCAGATTTTCAAAACCTTCGCGTTTCAGGCGCGCTTCGCCGTCCACAAGCGCCGTGAATTCCACATCCTTTGGAATGGTTACATCTTTGCCCGAACTAAGCGGCAGAACCGCATCCGCTGAAGTATTGGAAGAACCGGAGGCTTCCTGGTAGCAGCGCACCTTCACTTGCTCTCCGTCGGCCAACGTAATCGAAGTGATGCTGAACGCCAGCTTTCCACCGTGGCCAAAACGCTTTTTGGGTTCCGCTTCGGCAATGGCGCCGCTCACCTTCGATCCCGCCGGCAATACAGTGACGCCATCGACGATCACGTCTTCGACAGCTTCAAGTTCGACCGCATCTCCCACATGGGCCGTCGCTGACGAAATTGTTTTGCTCAGTTTCACGCGGATGGGCGTGTTATTCGCCAGCGCGAACGCAACCGGACCCGCGTGCGCCGGTGCATCCACTTCGCTCCGCGGCTGATCGTAGTGCATGCGTTCCCGCGCGGGTGTCTTCGCGGCTGGCGTTGGCAGGCCCGTCCCCGGCTGGTCCTTGAGTAAAAGGACGCTTGTCCGCGGAACAAACCCTGCCTCGCCCGCGGCGGTCCTCACGCTGTAGTAATCGTCACTGCGTCCCGTGATTCGCACCACGTCGCCACACTGCAGCGTCATGCGTACTTCCATGGTGGTCATCGAGCTGTAAAGATAGACGTACCCTCCGTCCCGGGCGCAGTCGATTCGGCCGGTGCTTTGGGCTGTAGCCGGCAAAGAGAATAAGAGGCAAAACGCGCTGCAGCTGCAAAACGTCAAGAGTTTCATGCCGTACCTGCCGGTTTAAGTGAATTGAGAACTACTCCTCTATCCCAACGCAATGCGGCATCCCTGACAAGGACATCTGACGTGGTACTGTGCATAAAACGATACGAACTACTTGGTGCAACACCCGCAGCAATACTCGCCTTCACAAGAGGGGCGCAGACGAATCGCCTCCTCGCTCCACCGAAACCACAAGCTGGCTCATAAAAAATCCCGCGGCCTTATATAATGCGCTGATGGCAAGTTCGGGACCCCACCTGACAGACAGCGCAAGTACCCTGCCGCGACAGGAGCCTTTCTTGCGCCTGCAGTCGGTGATGGTCTATGTGCGGAATCTCGACCGAAGCCTTTCCTTTTACCTGGACCTGCTCGGTTTCCAGATCGTCTTTGACGGGCGCTCGCAACCTGGCCAACCTGGCCAGTCGTGGGTCGTCGTCGGTCCGCCTGACGGCACCGCCAATCTCACGCTCATCGTCCCGCGGACGGACTCCGAGCAATTCAAGCTAATCGGCCGCGCATCCCACGTAACCTTTGTAACCGAAGACGTACTCACAAAATTCCGCGAATGGAGCAAGCGTGGCGTGCATTTTCTTTCCAACCCTCGCCTCAGGCGCTTCAAGCACGCTTTGCAATCGAAGCCGCCGTTGGCGAATAATTCCTCTGATTCCACAGACCATGCTCCGCCAATTTGGGGCGCCGTCTTCAGCCGCTTTCGGGATCCCGACGGCAACACGTTTTCGCTTGTGAGCTTTGACGAAGTGACTCACGCGGTCGAAGCGCAGCGACGCTCCGTCTCTGAGCATCAAGAGGCCGAGCGCCGCTCCGCGCAGGAACTCGAAATCGCACAGCAGGTGCAATCGCGGCTTTTCCCGCAGACACTCCCCCGGATGCGCACGCTCGAATACGCGGGTATCTGCCATCAGGCGCGGCAGGTGGGCGGAGACTATTATGACTTTCTCGACCTGGGTGGAGAACGCCTCGGCCTGGTCGTCGGCGACATTTCCGGAAAGGGCATTGCCGCGGCTCTCCTGATGGCCAATTTACAGGCCAATCTTCGCAGCCAATCCGCAATCGCGATCGATCAGCCCCAGCGCTTTCTCTGCTCGGTGAATCAACTCTTCTGCCAGAACACCTCCGGCGGCTCCTTCGCCACGCTCTTCTTCGCCGAGTATAACGACGCGGCTCGCCGCCTCCGGTACATCAACTGCGGCCATCTCTGCGCGCTGCTCCTTCGCGTGGATGATTCACTCGAGCGTCTCGGCTCCACCGCGACAATTCTTGGCGCTTTCAAAGAGTGGGATTGCGAAGTCGAAGAAAGCCAGCTTTTCCCCGGCGATACCCTCGCGCTTTACACCGACGGCATCACCGAAGCCTTCAGCCCGCACCGCGAGGAGTTCGGCGAGGAGCGTCTGGTGGAAGCCCTGCGCCGCCACCGCGCCCTTCCGCCCTGCGAACTGCTTTCTTCCGTCGTGGCGGAAGTCCGCCGGTTCAGTCCCCACGAGCAGCACGACGACATCACGCTCATCGTGGCGAAATGCCTGCCCGTTTGAACCAGCCTATTTACGAATTTGAATAAATACTAAGGATGGTAAGCCTGACAACCTTTGTTGATTGGAAGCTTTCGCCACTAAACGATCTGCACCAACTCCGGCGGACAATCGCGCAAATTCTCAATCGAAATGCTTTTCTCGGAACTCGCCGCTGTCGCCGCCGGCACCAGGCCATAACTCCGGTTGCGTCCCTCGCGCTTCGCCAGGTAGAGCGCCTTGTCCGCCAGCTCAATTACGTTGTCAATGGACAGCATCTCCGTGTCGCCGGGCACCCATGGGTACGGCGCCCAGCCGATGGAACACGTCTTGTGCACCTGCACTCCGTTGCCAACATCAAACGGCAGGTCGCGTACGGCTTCCAGCACGCGCGTGCACAACAGCCCGGCGTTCTCACGGTCCGTGGTCCGGCAGACCAGCAGAAACTCTTCCCCGCCCCATCGCACCAGGTCATCCGAACGCCGCATCACGGAGCCGATGCGCTTCGCCACTTCCTGCAGCAATTTGTCCCCCGCCGCGTGGCCCATCTCGTCGTTCACGCGCTTGAACCGGTCGATGTCCACCAGCATAAAAATCAACTCCTGCGGCGCCCCGGTTCCATGCTGCGCATCGCCAAACCTCTGATGCGAACGAAGCGTTTGCGCCTGGTCCGTCGGAATCGTTTCGTAGAAGTACCGCCGGTTCCGCGTGCCTGTCAGCGGGTCGGTCAGCGAGATCTGCTCCAGTTCCTTGTTTTTCTGCAGCAGTTCCGCGCTGCGTTGCGCCACGGCCCTTTCTAATTCGCTCTTCCGGCGGTTCAGTGTTCGCGTGCGCAGCGAAACAAAGCCCCATATACCGCCCATCAGCCCGACAATCACCAATCCCCTTGCCCAACTGGACTGCCACACATTCGGCAATACCCGGAAATAAAAACTCGACTTCGCCGAGTAGTTCGGTGAATCCGCCTCTTTGCACTGCACCCAGAACTCGTAACTTCCCGGCGGCAATCCGCCATAGCGCACTTCGCGCTGCACCGTTTCCGTCGGACGTTTCTCCAGTCCGTCCAACTGGTAGCGGCAGGACACTTGTTCCGGCGTGTCCAGCACCACCGGCGAAAATTGCACCATCAGCGAGCCGTCGGTCGAATCCACAAACGACTTCTGGTTCACGCTGCGTTCCGTTCCGCCAAGCGACACGGTGGTGAGCACCACCTTCGGGGGGGCCTCCTTTCTCACCTCGCCCACCGGCTTATAGCGCGACAATCCCCGCGACGTTGCAATCAAATAGCTTCCGTCAGCTTCTTCCCGCGTTCCCGTCCACGGGCTCAAATCATCCCAGATCAATCCGTTTGCATGATTGAGCCGCTGCAGATGCCTGTCCGGCCAGAGAATCACGATTCCATCCGTCCCGTTGAACCACATCCGGTTCTTCGCGTCCCGCCCTACAACAGTCCGGTCCCAATCGTGAAACTCAAAGCGCGGGATCCCATTCGGTCCAAGCGTCACGTGCGTTACACCGACGACGTCGTTATACGCCACCCAGACTTCGTTGTCGTTCAGCGCCGCCAGGCTGGTCATCGTCTGGCCGTTCAAGCCGTCTTTCACCTTTAGGACTTTCCAGTTTTTCCCGTCGTACCGGTAAAGTGTCCCGGGGCCGGTCGCCCACAGCACGCCTTTCGGCGAAAATGCCAGATATTCGATCTCCGCATCATCCATTGCCGGCAGCGGCACTTCCGCTGGCTTTGTAGCGGGCCCGCGCGGCACAAATCGCACCAGGCGTGCACGCGTGGTCGCCCAGATACTCCCGTCCGGCGCGGCTTCGATACTCACAAAATTTCTGCCCCGGTAATTCGCGATTGTGGTCGTTCCGTATGTTTCCGGATCAATCTGCACGATCGCGCCCGTGATCGTCAGCGCCCAGATGGAGCCGTCGCGCGCAATCTGCATCTGCCGTATCTGCCGCCCCGCATGTTCCCGCAGCGCGGGCACATTTTCCCAGCTGCGCTTTTGTCCATCCCAGATTCCAATTCCATGTGCCGTGCTTACCCACAGCCGTCCATGCCGATCCCGGAGCGTCGCCCACGTGGAGTTGTCCGGCAAACCTTCCGCCGTTGTCCACGCCGACCACTCCCGCACGCCCGTCAGGCGGTCCAACCCGGTGCCCGATCCACCCACCCACAATGTTCCTTCGCGGTCTTCCATCGCGCATTGAATCAGGTTGCTCGCCAGTCCATGTTTCACATTCACTATGCGCCAGCGCCCATTCTGTTGCCAGTACAGTCCGGACGAACTGGGCACCAGCAGTTTTCCCTCGGCGTCAACCGAAGGCTTTCCCTCTTCTTCGTTTGCCTCACCAACCACTTCTCCGGCGAATATCAGTTTCCGGTCGTGCGTATCCACTCGCGCCAGCCTGGTCGCCGTTCGCAACCACAACATCCCGATGCCGTCGAACTGCAACGCCACCACGCGCTCAGTTGGTAATCGGATTCCCGGCTCCACGGAAATCTTCCGCGACTCCGTGCTCAGATGCGCCAGCTTCCGCCCTGCTGTAAACCAGATCGAATCATCCACCGCCCGGACAATTCCCTCGGGCATTTCCCAATTACATAGTGCCTGCGCGACGGTTTCCGCCTTGCCCGGATTTTTCGGATCAAGGATCACCAGGCCGCGCTTGTACATCAGCGCGTACACGACTCCTTTGCTGTCGACGGCAAAAACTTGTACTCCGTTCAGCAGCGGCATCGAACTCGCCGGAATTTCCAGTTTTTGAAACTGTCCGTCCTTGTAAAACGCGATTCCGCGAGTTCCGGCAAACCACGGCGTCCCGTCCGGCGCAATCAGCAGGTCCACAACGTAGTGCCCGATGATGCTCTCCACTTCAGGCATTTTCTTGGCGCGGGTTCCGTCGTACCGATACAGACCTGTTTGCGTGCCGATCCACAAGAATCCCTGCGTGTCTTGTCCCAGGGCGGTCGTCGTGACCGCCCCCATGCCTTCCTGGTCCTCGAACCGCTGCACGGTGAATCTTGGATTGTCAGGAAAATCGGAACGCACCTCTTCCGCCCGCGCCCCGGTCAGCAATGCAGCGAGGGCACACCATAGCGCGCATATCCGGATTCGCAATCTCTTAGACACAGGGCAAGACCAACATCACTCGCACTTTCTCGCCCGCAGCAGGGCGCACCAGGGCACAGCTCAACGTGTTAAAACCAGATTAAAGAGGAATTTGCGCAGGGTAAACCACTCAATGGTACCGCGTTGTAGTACTTGCGAATGGTTACTGGTTATATACTGTAGAGGCGTACTGCTTATATCAACACCTGCTCTGCGGCCCTGGTTATTTTGCCGTTCAACTTGTTTTAGGCGCCTATTCCGCGTTGCCCTTTCCTAAGTTCTCCATCAGCAACTTGCGCAGCCGGCCCCGCTCTTCCAGCCCTATGTCTATGATTTCAAATGACATATCCTGTGCCCGATAGTCCCGCATCAGCGCCGTCGCCTGCACATTGCGCAACCCCAGTTGCATCCGCAGTTGCACCTTCGTTCCCGGCGCCAGGTGCATGTTGGTTGTCGCCAATCCGCCGGCCAGGCTCGCCGTCTTGATTTCCAGCCGGCAATTTTGCTTCAGGTTCGTGCTCACTGCCGCCACGCTCTTCTGCAGCCGGATCCGGGCGTGCCTGCGTTGCCGCACAAATTTCGATTCCGAGGGAGTTTCCAGCGGCCCCAGTGTGAGTTCCTCCGCTTCGATTCCGCTCTCTGGCAGGAATTTTTTCGCCCACTCCGGATCCATTTTCGCCAGCGCTTGAAACGCCGCGATTCGCAGCTCCTGGGGATTCGCCCACCCGAAAATCTTTTTCGCTTCCACGATCCGCCGCAGCGTGTTGGTCGACTCCGGCACGCGCAACCTGCCGAGCGCCTCGAGCGCCTTCACTCGCAGATATGGAGCGGCGTCGTTTGGCAGGTCTCCGTCGGCGATCGTCAGCAAGCGTCCGAGGCCCTCGCGGTCTCCGGTGATTCCCATCTCGTCAATCACCAGCGGCATCACCAACGGATCCACATGATCGAGCAGTGCCAGCAGCAATCGGCAGGTCCCGTGCGCGCCGCTTGCCGCCACTTGCCGGATTACGCGGTCCTGCGACGTCCGGGGAAAGTCTTTCATGCGCCCGGGCAGAAACACCTCCGCGGCCTGCGTGTCCAGCCTGGTCAGCAATCCCACCATTTCCGCTGCTTCCGCTACGGGCCCGCCGCGCACTGTGTTCCGCAGGTATTGAAGCGCTTCTTCGCCCAGATCGTGCGCCAGGCTCGTCACATTTTCCAGATCGCTCCGGAACTGGCACCGGTTGAAGCGCAGGGACAATTGCTCCATTGTCGTTTGTGGCAGATGTCTCAGCACTCCCGTCAACCCGGTGGCTATCTCTCTCGCGCGCAGCGCCTCTTCCACGAACTCCGGCACCCGCTCTTCAATCCCCATCTTTGTTCGCAGCGTTTTCGCAATTCCCGGGCGCTGCGATTCAACTCCATCCAGCAGATTCAACGCCTGCGACATTGCCGAAAATTGTCGGTGCGTCGCCGCTTCCTGGCTCAGCCGAACGAATGTCGCGCTCACCAGCGACTGCAAATCCGGATCTTGTTCTATGCTTAGCCGCAGCCCGATATGCCGCAGCGCTTCCTGCAACAATCTCGGATCGGCCTCCGCGTACAGCCCCGCCATCTCGGAAAGTCCCGTGGCCGCCCGCTTCCTGGCATCCGCCTCTTCGCTATCCGCGCACCTTGCATAGTTCTGCAAGATGCTGACGGCATCCGCCCTCTCTCCCTGCTTCAGCAAATCCGCCACGTAAGACTGCACGTTCTTTGGCGGAATGCACCACGCTTCCTCCGACAGCAGCACTTCACGTTTCGCGTCCTCCGGCACAGAGGCCCAGAACACGCGATCCAGCATTTCCCGGTGCGATTCCACCAGGATTCCCGCTTCCGCCATCTTGTCTTCGTGTTGCCCGAGGATATTTCGCAGGTGTTCGATTTCCTGGTTCATGCGGTCCAGCATCTGCCGCACCGCGTTCACTTTCACTTCACCGCGTTCGAACTGTTCCAGCGCAAACCGGATGGACAAGTGCTCCGCCAATTGCACCAGCACACTCTCGTCTAGTTTCTTGTTCTTTCCCTGCTCGGCGAGTCCCGCAAGCGCATTCCTTAGCGTCTCTTGCGCCTTGCCAGGCAATTGCGACACCTGATCCTGAAACTCCACCGTAGCCGCGGACGGATTCGTGCTCGTTGCAATGCTTCCAAACGTCGCCAGCGCACGCAGGATCCGATAAATCGATTCGTCATCCGGACCTCCAAACATCCGGCCGCCGGCACCCGGCCCTTTTCCGACGCTGCCGCCAAGCCCCGCGCCCCATCCTGGCCCGCTTCCGATTCCCTTCGTTCCCGATCCGCCGCCTAATCCGCCGCTGCCCAAACCTGTCCCGGCTGCAGTGCCATTCACTCTGCCAGGCACCATGCCCGCGCCTGTTCCGCCCGTTGCGCCTGCAATGCCAGCTCTAGCTTCGGATCCAAAAGAACCGCTCGCTCCGCCAGGGCCTGCACCCCAGCCAGCTTCCCCCGCGCCCCCGAAGCCACTTCCCGATTCCCCAACGCCCTCGGCACCCACCGCCCCGCCACCCCATCCTTCTCCCGCTCCGGGGCCGGCTCCTTCACCGCCTGCACCGGTTTCTCCCCCGGTCTTCGAACCCTCTGCTGCGGCGATCAACTCCAGCAATTTCTTTGGATCGTTCAGCATTTTGCGGAATTGGTCCTGCTGGTCCCCCATGGACGCAGCCGCAATCTGCGCAGCCATGCTGGATTCTTTCAACCGGGAATCCGTGGCCACGAAGCAAATCTCATTCACACGGATGCCACGCGCATCGGCAATCGCCGTTTTCAATTGTTCGGCAAGTTCGGCAGGCTTGGCTTTTCCGGTGGGAAACGCATGGATAAATTTGGCGAGTTCCGCTTCGGTAACCTGATGCGTGAACTGCAGGCTGGCCAACCCGGCCGCGGAAAGCAGTTGCGCGAACTGTTTCTCCGCCGGCGACCCCTCCAACGGCACCCCGTCGAGCAGCAATTGCGTGCCCGAGGCTCCCAGTAGCAAGCCCGTCTCTGCCCCTTCCGGTATCGCCGTTCGCAACTCATTCCAGGCGACCGTCAACTGCTCCACAACGCGCGCGTGGTCGTACCCATACAGGCGCGCAAACTTCAGCAGAATATTCAGGCTGCGTACGAATGCCCGGGCCGCCGTCGCTTTGGGATCCGTTTTCATCCAGCTTTGCGATGCTCCGTGGCCACCAAACCTTGGAGCCACTCGACTAGGACCTTCTCACTAGTACCCTAGAACTCTTGCACTGTCCTCACAATGGTACAGAGGTCCCGTGTGACCCCAGCGTAAGCTCGCCTTCCGTACAGTTCCATTCACTGCACGAACGGACGGTGGCGCTTTTCCCGGGTACAGGTATGTTTTCGGTGGTTTTCTTAAGGAGACTTACTTCATCAGGGCGATTCGCCCCGGCCGTTTGCTGCGATTTCCCACGTTCGAAGGTTGCGGCAGTCCGCCCAATTCCAGCAGGAGTTTCCTTAGCCGCGAACGTTCATCCAGTTCCATGTCCACAAATTCAAAAGCCATCGCCTGGGGTCTGGCGCCGCGCACAATCGCCTGCGCCCGGATGTTCCGCACTCCGTGCGCAAACTTCAACGTCAGCAATGAGCCGGGCGCCAGGTGCCGGTCCGAGGCGCCGATTCCTCCGCCCATATTCAGCTCGACAACGGTCAGGCGCATGTTCTCGCGCAAATTCGTCGTGATCGCCGGCACGTGTTTTGTCAGCTTCAACCGCGCATACCGGCGCTGTCTGGTGACCGATACATTCGATTCCGGATCCATAGGCTCCAGCACCAGTTCTTTGCGGTCAAGTCCGCTGGCCATAATTTTTTCAATCGCCAGCGCAGGTTCCACTTTTTGTAACGCCTGCGCGGCCGCAATTCGAAGCTCCGTGTGGTACGCCCAACGCCACACCTGTTTCGATTCCAGGAACAGCTGCAGCATTCCGCTGGCTGCGCTCGCCCGCAATCTCCCCGCCGCCTCGATTGCCTTGATTCGCGTGAACCCCGACGTGGCGTCGTCCCGGATCAGGTCGATCAGCAAGGGGATCGACTCCGTCCGCCCGCTCATTCCCATCTCGTCCAACGCCAGCGGCCGGATCAACGGATCGAGCGACGAATACATAGACACCAGCAGCTGCGCCCTCTGCTCCGGCGGCGTGGACGACAATTGCCGTATCGTCCGGTCATGCGACGTCCTCGGCCACTGCGCCAGGCGCGTCGGCAGAGTGTGCTCCACGGACCGCGGTGAAAGTTGGCTGAGCAGTCCGATCACTTCGGTCGCTTCGGTTGCCGGCGCTGTTTGCAGCGTTTCCACCAATCGCTGCACCGCTTCTTCGCCCAGGCCGCGCACCATTTCGCCCAGCAGTTCGCAATCTTCCCGGAAGCCGCAATTTGCGAACCGGTTCGTTATGTAATGCAACGATGCTTTGGGCATCAATCCCAGTATGTCCAGCAATCCGTCCTGTGGGTGCCCTGCCCTCATTGCGTCTTCGATGAATTCCGGCAACCGCTCTTCCGTTCCAATTCTTTGCCGGATATTCGTGGTAGATCCCGGCCTCAACGCTTCCACGCTGTCCAGAGAAGACAGTGCCTGCTGCATTGCGGGATAAAATCTCTTCGCTCCCGCTTCCTGGCTCATACGCACAAACGCCGCCCCAACCAGCGTTTGCAAATCCGATTCGCGCTCGACCCCCAGCTGATTCCCGAGCCGCTGGATCACATCAATTAAGGCGCTTCCATCGCCGCTTCCATAAAACTCCGCCAGATCCGACAACCCAATTGCCGTCGTCCGCCGCGCTTCGGGCGCTTCCAGGCTGATGCAAGCCGCGTACTTCAACAATATTTCGTTGACCGTTTTCAACTCACCGCGCCGCAGCATCTCTTCCAAGAATCCCCGCACGTTGCGCGGCGGCACGCACCACGCCTCGTCCGAAGTCAATACCTCTTTTTTGTTTTCCTCCGGAACCTGCAACCAGAATTCCTGGTCCAGTAGTTCCGTGTACGACTGCATCTGCAGGCCCGCGTTGGCCATCGTCTCTTCCTGCTGGCCCAGAATTTTCCGCAACGCCTCGATCTCCGCGTTCATCCGGTCGAGCAACTGCTTCACCGCGTTCACGCGCAATTCGCCGCGCTCGTAACTGTCCAGCGCAAAGCGGATCGCCACGTGCTCCGCCAGCTTCAACAGCATCGGTTTGTCCGGCTTTTCGTTGGGAGCCTGAGCCGCCAGGCCCGCCAGTGCTTGTTGCAAGGTCACTTGCGCGCGCACCGGTAATGTCGAAAGCCGCGATTGAAAAGCCGCTGCGTCCATGCGCGAATCCGGATCTTTTCGCGCTTTTCCGAGTTGCGCAAACAGCCCGATCATCGAACGCACATCATCTTCGGCGACTGCGTACGCGCCACCCGCGCCTGCAGCCCCAGGCATGCCAGGCATTCCGCCCACCATGGTGCCTTTTAACATCGCCGTGGCCGTCTGCCATCTCCCCGGCTCACTGGTAGCGCCTCCGCCACCGCCGGTTCCGCCTCCGGCACCTCCTCCACCACCGCCAAATCCGCTGCCCCCGGATCCGCCTGGTCCTCCGCCGCCGGGTCCTCCGCCACCGGGTCCTCCGCCAGACCCGCCGCTGCCACCGCCAGCGCCACCCGCTCCGCCGCGGCCGTCTCCGCCTCCGCCGCCGGGGCCACCTGGACCAGTTCCACCACCGCCGCCTGCACCAGTTCCACCGCCCGTACCGCCGCCCGACGCCGTGCCCGGTTTGCCGGCCTCCCACAAACTTCCGGCGCCGCCCGTGCCGCCGCTCCAACTGGCGCCGCCGCTCGTGCCGCCCCCACCTCCGCCGGGACCAAATCCCAACCCGCCTCCACCGCTGCCACTTGCCCCGCGATTGCTTTCCGCCGCCAGGATCAGTTGCAACAATTTTTGCGGATCCTCAAAGATTTCGCGGAATTTGTCTCCCTGAGCACCCAGAACTTTCGAAGTCAGTTGGGCCGCAACTTTTATTCCCGCCACGGAACCGTCTTCGGCAACGAATCGAATTTCGTTGATGCGGATGCTTGGGTCGCCGGCCATCGCTGTCTTCAGTTGTTCGGCGAGTGAACTCGGCTTGGCGTTTCCGCTTGGGAAGGCGCGCACAAATCGCGCGAATTGCGGTTGGGTAAGATTCGGAGCGAAGTGAATGCTGGCGATTCCGGAGGAAGTAAGAAGCTGCGCGAAACTTTTTTCCGCAGCCGCCGCTCCAAGCGGCACTCCATCGAGCAAAATCTGGTTCCCCGAAGCGCCCAGCAGCAGTCCCGTATCGCGGCTCTCATCCAGCGCGGAGTGCAACTCTTTCCACGCGGTTTCGAACTGCGCCATCGTGCGCACGTGCCCGAATTCGTACAGGCGCGCGAATTTCAGCAGAATGTTCAAGCTTCGAACAAACGCGCGAGCCGACTGTCGAGTATCTCCAGGCATTTCTGCGGACTATCCTCAGTAAAACCTTATTCCTACACTAGGCTGCCTCTCCTCAGGAAACAAGCCTTCCGGTGTTTCATGTCGCCATCTGACTAACATAAGTATCATTTCCGGTACATTCGTTCATTGTTCCCCTCTCGGGTTGCTCTTCTGCCCGGCTCATCAGTACAATCTCTCTTGGCCTGTTCGGTTAGTGCCCATCCCGGCTCCCTTCCTGGGCTACGTGGGTTCTTAAGGGCCCTCTAACACAATGGCTGATCACCAAACCCCGGCCCACTTGAAAGCGGAGATGCCCCAGATCCCGGGCGTCGCCGGCCCGCGCAAGTCCGCTCCGAACCCCATGCTGCCCCTGATTATCGGCCTCGTGGTCATTGGCATCATCCTACTGTTTGCCGTCCGCTGGCTATCCCGATCCAAACCGGTCGAAGCCCCGCGCGTTGAGCAGGCTCCCCAGCTCGAAATTCCTCCGCCGCCGCCGGACCCGGCTTCCCTTTTGCCCCATGCCACCGAATCCGATCCCGTCATCGCCAATGTCGCCGACCTTGCCAAGCCCTGGTCCTCCACCGACTTCTTCGTCCGCGATCGCCTCACCGGCGAGAATATTCCCGCGACGATCGTCCGGCTACCCTCCGGCTCTCCCACTCTTACCAATGGCTACTGGGCCTACTCGCGCAAGGCTCCGTACGGCTCGTGCCAACTCGAATATGTTCCCGACCTGAACAGGCTACGTGACGAATACGGCTTCCCGCGCGCCAATCATCCTCTCGTCGGAAACCCGTGCAGCCACACTCTCTACGATCCGCTGAAAACTTCCAATCTTCCCGGCGATGTCTGGATGCGCGGCGCCATCGTCCAGGGCAGCGACATCCGCCCGCCCTTTGGCGTCGAAATCAAAGTCCAGGGCAAGCAAATCCTCGCCATCCGCGCCGAATAACTCTCTTTGCCGTTTAGTTCGACCAGCGCCTGGCATTTCTTCTCCTTCGTTGAAATCGCGCCGCTCGCTGGCTTCATTACTACGTTGCTTCTGTACCTCCTTCTTGATTTGTTTTTCTTCCTTAAAAGCAAATCGGGCAAGCCTCCCTCGAGAGCCTGCCCGATTCTAATGCTGTTCTGTTTCCTGCGTATCGCTAGAACGTCAGCTGCAACTGCATCTGCAAAACACGCGGCGCGGAAATTGTCCGAGTACTCTGCCCGAACCGGGTGTCGTTGATGTTGAAATTGGCTACTGAGGTGACCGGGTCCAGCGGCACAGCAAACACCGGATGGTTCGTTAAATTGAACGCATCCGTCCGGAAGTTCAGTTTCACCTTCTCCGTGACGTCGAATTGCTTCGATGCCGTCATATTCCAGACGAAATACGACGGGGCATTGAAGGCATACTGCTGCAAATTACCCACTTCTCCGGGTTGCGGATTGCAGAAGCCGCCAGTAACCGCCGGAGTGCAGCCCCCAAGTTGCGGCGAGGACGGAGCGCCTGTCCCGTCCGGGCTGATCAGCTTCGGGTTGATGAGGTAGACCACGCCGTTGGGCTGTTCGAAGACTCCAAGATCCCCGCTGATTTGCTGGTGAGTCAAGGTCGCGATGGCGGTGTTGGCGTGCGACCGGGTAGTGCGATTGAACGTCGCGTACTGCGAGACGATCGAGAATGGCGACCCACTCTGCCAAATGAAGATTGAGCCGGTCTGCCATCCGTTCACTAACAGCCCCATGGCACGGTTCGGTGAACCAAACAGCCGATGTCCTTTGCCGATCGGCAGTTCATAGGTGAAGTTCGCCTTGAACGCATGCGTTATGTCGAACGGAGCGCGCGCACGCTCCAGAAATGCCCGGGCATTGTCCTGGACGGGGTTGAATCGGTTTTGGTCGCTATTGTTCGATGGTCCGTAGTCCGTCATCACCTTGCTGAAGGTATAGTTCGCCTGGAAGTAGAGCCCCTTGCTAAACCGTCGCCGCAGCTCCACAATCCCTGCATTGTAGTTCGAGAACGAAGTGTTCTTCAGCAGGTCTGCGCCCAGGATGTAGGGGTTTTGGAACCAGTTAATCGTATTGAATTGTCCCGCAAAGCAGCA
>Ga0210410_10000417_pt1 | contig 49027 bp, 38 predicted proteins | sample IncBWC4MmetaG_FD_161058 | JGI IMG/M metagenome (GOLD analysis project Ga0210410, IMG submission 161058) | Forest soil microbial communities from Barre Woods Harvard Forest LTER site, Petersham, Massachusetts, United States - Inc-BW-C-4-M | ecosystem: Environmental > Terrestrial > Soil >...
GTAGGAGTCTGGACCGTGTCTCAGTTCCAGTGTGGCCGGCCATCCTCTCAGACCGGCTACCGATCAAAGCCTTGGTGAGCCGTTACCTCACCAACTAGCTAATCGGGCGCGGGCTCCTCCTCAGACGCCCTTGCGGGCTTTGAGTCCAAAGACCGAGGTCTTCGGAATGTCATGCGGTATTAGTCCCGCTTTCGCGGGGGTATCCCCCATCCGAGGGCAGATTGCCCACGTGTTACGCACCCGTGCGCCGTGCGCCGACTCCCTGTATTGCTACAGAGAGCTGCGCACTCGACTTGCATGTGTTAAGCACGCCGCCAGCGTTCGCTCTGAGCCAGGATCAAACTCTCATGTGAAACTGGCTGCTCAGAAAGCAAAAGGCCCGACCACCATTTCTGGATGTCGGACCAAAGTCTTCCAAGCGAACTTTTTATCGCTCGATTCACTCAATTCTTCAGCGCTTACGCGCCGAAGTCAATCGAACGGGTTCTGGCACATCTCATCTTACCCAGTTTGTCAAAGAGCATTTCCCCCTGTCCAGCAGGTGGGTACCGTCTAGCCCAGCCACTATAGCATCCGGTTCTTAAATGTCAAGCATAAGTCGGTTGGGATTGTCGGCAGTCATGTGGAAGATTTTTGGGAATCGAAACATTTGCATCCGACGCCCGGGACGTCATCGGCATCCAATGATTACCTTGGTACTTCAAACTTCGCGCCCGTGTCAAGAGGCTGCCACTCGTTTCCTTCAGTCCCCCGCCGCAGGCACCGAGCACGGAAAACTGGGTTGAGCCATTGCAAACAGGGACAATTACTTGTATATTACCCATCAGTTGACAAACTAAAGTCCGCGCTTAAATAAGTGCAGATTGCGGCTTTATGCCAGACACCAACACCCACGACACCGCTAGCACCCCTGAAGGCACTAGCTCTTCCCCCAGCTTGGAAAGCCATGTGAAGCCGATATCATGGGAGCGTCTAGTCCAAGGCTTTCCGCTTTATTTCAAGACCGTTCAGGAGATTGTTCTTCGTCCGACTAAGTTTGTCGCCGGGCTGGACGTCAAGAGTGAGGAGCAATTCTGGAATGGAATTGAATTTGTTAGTTACAGTATTGTGATTTCTTTTGCTCTTCTAGTCCCCACGTTCATAGCTCACAAAGAAAAAATCTCAAAGCTCACGTTCTTTGCGCGGTTGCTTGTCCAGTACGCAATCTACGGCATGTTGATGCATTTCGCGTTGAAATTGATGGGATCGCGTACCGTGAGACTGAAAGGGACGGCCACCGCATACGCATATATTGTTGGCCTCGGGACGCCTATGTTTATCGTCCTTTCGTATCCACTAATGTTGATGTTCGGACCCAGGGCCATTTTCGGAACATCGGCGGATGTCCGTGAAATGTCACTTGTTCTGAGCAAACAAATCGGCCTTCTGGTGTACACTGATCTTACGTTATTCGCGTTCAGTATCTATGCGCTGGTGCTCATCATCAAATTCTTTTCAATGTCACACATGATTTCGAAGTTTAGGGTCGTCCTGGCGGTATTTATGGTCGGTGGCGTGATGACATTTGTTCAAATTTGGGTCATCAACCCCCTGTTTAATTACGCGTTTGCATGGGTTGATAAGATGGCTGACTATCTCTAGAAATTAGTTAAGAAACCGATCGAACCTTCCCGTTTGAGGCCGAATAGGGCGGGTGCCCTGTCTTTTGCGAAGCAATGGGCAAGGAGAATCAAAACGATCTTCGTTTAGCGAATCAACTTTTCGTTCAATCCTCCAGCTATGGTTTTCAGCCACTCGTAGGAGCGATTGTCAACGTGTCCAATGTGTATCGACCAAGAATTGGCGGTAAATCGGTCCACTGAATCTTAGCCGCTTATTCATCGTTGACTGCGCATGGCTGGACCGGATGAGTCTATTTCTCTCGTGAAGCACATTCCCGTTCCGTCGCGCCAACGGCGCGGAGGTGACTAGCCCAGGGCAACGCCCTGGGTATCTGATCCGGAAAATCGTCCGCCCTGAAGGGGCGGAGAGTTTCCACCCGCCCCGCTCAGTCCCATAAGTAACGCTCATCAAATTCGAGTTGGTACCGTTTCAAGAATGACCGAAATTCTTCCTCGAAGGTCTTTACCCGGTGGTGTTTGGCTTGATTGGCAATATACGTTTTTACTTCCTCGACGCCAGATTGGCCGATGGAAAACGCTCCATACCCGCTTTGCCAATGAAATCCTGCGAATTCGCTTCCTTGGGTCTTGATCCATTTGGAAGTCGCGCGTTTGACCTCCATAACGGCTTGAGAAAGCGAATGATTTTTGCTCAGCACAAATAACATATGGACGTGGTCGCGCCACGCGTTAACAGCAAGGGCAGGCGAATCGAGATCCCGCAAGACGCCCGATGCATAGGCGCACAGTGGAACGCGAACGGACTCGGTCAAGACTGGCTCGCGGTTCTTGGTGCTGAAAACAAGATGAATGAGATTTTTGGCAAGCGATTGCGGCATTGCAGAATCCTAGCGCCCTTTCAGGGCGCCCGCGAATTATACTATCGCAACCCGGGGTATTACCCCGGACTGTCATCCGCCGGCGCTTTCAGTGCCGGAATTCGGGTGAACGAAAAGGAAGTAAATCTGAAAGTAGGAATCGAATCGCCAGGCTCTACACTATGGATGCCAGGCAACGAAGACCCGTAAAAAACAACTCACGCGGAAAACGTGCGATCTCAAGGGAGCCGAAGCCGTGACCGCAGAAATGACTCCGCACAACAACACGCGTCACTCGCAATTATCCGATTCTAAATTTGTACATATTGCGGCGGCATTCGCAGCGCTCGGCGGCCTGCTCTTCGGATATGACACCGGAGTGATCTCCGGGGCCGAGCTTTTTTTCAAGAATGACTTCACGCTTTCCACATTCGCGCTGGAAGTAATCGTCAGCGGCGTGCTGGCAGGCGCGGCCGTCGGTGCACTTGCCGGCGGAAGGCTGGCGGATTTGTTTGGACGGCGAAGGATACTGATTTTGACCGCCGTCATCTTTGGCGCCGGAGCAATACTTTGTGCCATAGCCATATCGCCCGCCATGCTCATCGTTGGGCGCATTGTCGTCGGTCTTGGGATCGGGCTGTCGTCAGGCACGGTGCCTGTATACATATCCGAAGTTTCTCCCCCGGAAGCGCGTGGCTGGCAGGTCTCGCTCTTCCAACTTGCGATCACGATAGGAATCCTCCTCGCCTACGTGGTGGATTACGCTTTTGCGAAGGTCCAGGGATGGCGTTGGATGTTTGGCCTGGCCACAATTCCTGCCGTCATCTTCGGTTTAGGAATGCTGTTCCTGCCGGAGAGCCCGCGGTGGCTGGCCGGACGCGGACGTTACGATGCCGCCCGCGCGGTACTCGCACGCATTCGAGGAACTTCAAACATAGAGGTGGAGATTAAGGAAATCGAACAAACCCTCGCACGGGCTGGCGAACGCGGACACCTTGCCGTCCTGCTTGATCCGTCGCTGCGTCCCGCCTTGGTGGCGGGCATCGGGCTCGGAATCTTTCAGCAAGTCACGGGCATCAACACCGTGATTTACTACGCGCCGATTATCATCCAGACGGCGGGGATTTCCTCCGCCTCCGGTGCGATCCTCGCGACGGCGGGGATCGGCGTCGTAAATGTGATCATGACGATCGTGGCCATGCGGCTGCTCGATCGCATAGGGCGCAGGCCGCTGTTGTTGACTGGCATCGCTGGAATGGTAATTACCCTGGGCACGCTCAGCCTGACGTTTCACACGTCCGGCCAACAGGGCACATTCGCCTGGGCGGCCGTTATCAGCATGATGGCCTATGTCGCGTCATTCGCCATCAGTTTGGGCCCAATTTTCTGGCTGTTGATTTCTGAAATTTACCCGCTAAAGATCCGCACCTCAACCGAAGGCCTTGCTGCCACTTTCAATTGGGGGTCGAACTTAGTGGTCACGCTGACGTTCCTAACGTTGGTGCAACGGATCGGCCCAAGCCTGACCTTTCGGTTGTATGGCCTGTTCGCGGTCGCCGCCTGGGTTTTCTGTTACTACCGTGTGCCGGAAACGAAAGGGCGCACGCTCGAAGAAATCGAGAAGTTCTGGCGTTGACGCATGCGCTAAATCGATCGCGCCGGAATCGGAAAAGCCGCCGGAGATCTTTTCCGGCGGCCCTCGTGCTTGCAGATAAGTCTGGAATTTACGCCCGGCGGTTCCGAATCGGTTCGTAATGCGGCTGTAGTGGCTTTGGCAGCTCGGGCTCGACAGTGAGAGAAGTTTCCACGCCCATGCGGACCACGCTCAAGGTGACCGATTTTGTGTCTCGGGTTTCTCCCAGGTGACCGCGAAGTTCACCGAGATCATGGACGCGTTTCCCGTTGATTTTCGTGATGACGTCGCCGGCTTTCAACCCACCCTTCGCGGCCGGTGAGTTTTCTTTCACTTCGGTAACCAGCACTCCCTGACCGTCCGGCACATTGAAATAGGCGCCCAACTGTCCGGAAACATCCATCGCGGAAATTCCAATTGTCGGCGCGGCCGGATTCAGGCCATGTTCTCGAAACTGGCGGAGAATTTCGGGAGCTTGCGGAAACGGCATAACCCGCGGCATCCCGGGAGGCATATCTTCTCGCGAATGCCGCGGCATAGAGGGAAGTTCGGCAGACAGAGTTTGCGATCGTCCCTCACGCCAAATGGTCAATTGGACCGTGCGGCCTTCGGGCGTCTCACGTACCATGCGGCGGAGCCCCATCGTGCCTTCGACGCGCTGGCCGTTAAACTCCGTGATGATGTCGCCTGCTTTTACTCCTGCTTTTGCAGCGGGGCCATTGGGGTCAATTTGTTCGACAAGGACTCCCTGCGCTGTTGACAGCTTCGATTCTTTCGCTTTGTCAGCCGAGACCTCGGAAATCGTTACACCGAGCCATCCCGCGCCTCGATCGGATTCGAAAACCATGTCTTGCGCGGGTGGAGCAGGTATCTCGAACGCGCCCCCGGATTCCTGCGCTGCGATGCGGCTGGGAATCACGGCGAGGGCCAGCGCCGCCAGCAAAACAACGCTCCTTTTGAAAGCATGCCTTGTAGCCATTGGTTCTTCCTCCACATCAGATTCGACGCTATCAGCCTCGAATCGTAAGCGGGAGAAAGGCCGCTCGCCCCGATGTCTCACAGGCAATCAGAGCATTGTTGAAATCCGGTGCGTAAATGTCGTTGAGGCTTGCGGAATATGGATGGACCGCAGGGGCACGGCATTGCGCCGTGCCACTACGACTGCAATAGCACCGAGCGGGATTGATTTCGCTACATTTTCTGAGCAATCTTCGTCTGACTCGTGAGAAATCCACACTACACGTTTGGATTAAGCGCGAGAATGCGGATCGTGCCGTTGACGGTCCGCAGCGTTACCTGCGTCCCGCCGTGCCCCAGGAGCCCGCGAAATCGGCGCGAGCCGATCGCACTTTGCACGTACACGGGCAGATCGGAACGGAAATCTCCATTGAGCGTGCGAACATCGAGCGCCGCGCCGGCGTTGGGTTCGAGCGCAACCTGGATCGAGCCGTTCACGGTCACTGCATCGACCGGCTCACTCGGTTCCAACCGAAGAAGCTCCAGGCGGAGATTGCCATTGGTGGTGTGCGTGCTGAATCCACCTGCGCTATCGAGGATCTCCACGTTCCCGTTCACTGAATGCAAGGCGCCCGTGGTTTCCATGTGACTCGCGCGAACGGCTCCATTCACTGTGCCGATCTGGGTCAATCGCGCGTGGCGCGGAACGCGAATGTGATATTCGACGGCGACCTCAACGCTCTTTTCCTGGGGGTAGCGAGTTGCGACGGAAAGATGATCGGGCGCGGAAGACACATCAATGCGGACTCGAGAAAGGTCCGCCGATGCGCTCTTCGCGCTCTTCACGGCGTACACTTCCACCGTGTCGCGGTCCCAGCCCGTGATTTCGACGGATCCATTTACATTCTGTAATTCGAAGCTCCCGTCTGAATCCAAATGATAGGATTTGCTGAAAACTTCGTCCACCGCACGGGCCGGCACGGAAAGAATCATTAGTACGGCGAGAGTCAAAAGTGGCATGCATAGTCTGCGCATTGGAACACCCTCGCTGAATTTGGCGCACGGCGCCTACTGCAAACGGAACGCAACGACTAATGTCGTGACCACATTGGCCGGACGGCCATTTATCCTCATGGGCTGATAGCGCCACTGCTGCACGGCCTCGATCGCCGCGCGCGCCAGAATCGGCGGGCCTCCCAGGACTTTCAAATCCGTGACGCGCCCTTCACTAGATACGTAAGCGCGCAAGGTGATGTTCCCCTCGATACCCGCCTTGCGTGCGACTTCGGGATAAATGGGAGCGATCGACTCTTCAAGATGTTTCTGCAATTCGCCGGCATCGATCGGCACAACTCCCCGCCAGGATTCCTGAATCCTGCGGTGGATTTCCTCAATGAAACCTTCGTGGTCGAAGTCATTCCAATCGCCTTGATCGTGGGAGTTCCAGTCCGGCCGCGGAGGGAGCCCAGGAAATCCCGGTTCGGAAATTGTACCGCTCGACCTGGAGTCTGGATCGCCAAGGCGCAACACGATGTTTCCGGATACCGCTTTCAGGTGCAGAACTTCTCCGCCCCCATTTAAATCCCCTTCGTAGTGCACTTCGCGGGCTCCCGACGGGGAATCCTGGTAGCTAACCTTGAGAGGAAGGGAAGGGTCGGTGACGATGCGGTGCTCCGCCCCTTGTTCGACCAGTGCGTCGACGGTGAGAGCCAGCTTGCGGGGGAGGTACACAGTGATGTCTCCCTCGCCAGATGTCAGTTGCGAGGAACCGCGCCCCCTGCGGATTTCACGGGCGACAACCCGGGATTCGGGCTCGGTATCGTTGAACCACGCCGTGATGCCGCCTGTCGCCGCGGAAACACGCAGTGGCGCATTCACTTGCCGCAGGAATACGCTGCCACCGTTTGCCACCACTGCGGCGGGACCAGAGAAGTGCTCGATGCGAACGGCCCCGCCTCCAGTGTTTGCGCGGATTGCGCCTTCGGCATTTCCAAGATCAATCAAGCCACCGCCGGTATTGGCCGTGATGCTGAACCCTGCGCTTGCGACATGAATGTTCCCGCCACCGGTGTCCAGAGTGGAGACTCCAGCGATGCGGCCCGTTTCGATGTGCCCGCCGCCTGTGCGAAGCGTGGCGTCGCCCTCGATATTTCCCGCTGTGATGTGCCCGCCCGCGGTTGTGGCGCGCAAATCACCCGCCACGTCTCCAATCGTGATGTGGCCCCCTTCCGTCTCCAGCCGCGCTGCGGTCTGCCTGGCGGTTTTGGATGCGGGCTCCATATGGGGCCCTCCAAGCAATGGACGCTTGCGGAAGTCTCCAGCACCCACGCGGCCCACGGTGATGTTTCCTCCCGCGGTGGCCAGCGACACCGGCCCCTCTATGTTCTGCACGTCGATATTGCCGCCCATCGTTTTTATATCTATACAGTAATTTAACGGTACATGAATATCAAAACTTACCTGGAGCCGGCCGGGGACACCGTGGCGGGGCGAGTGGCCCTCAATGGAAATGCCCGTGGGGATGGTTCGCGCAGCCACGGAAAATTCACGCAATATATTTTCAGTGTTGGGGTCGTGCGATTCAGACTCGAGCGTGACGCGATAGGAAACCTCCTGGGACGCGTCGGTGAGAATGTGGAGATCGCCCAGGTCCGAGCTGATCCGCAGGCAGAGCCCATCCTTTGTCGGAAGCCTTCCGGTCTTTACGGCCGAGACGCGCGGCGCATCGTCCGCCGGATCGTAGACGGAGCGATCCACGACGGGGAAGTCGGCGGCGCTGACCGCAGGGAGATTCGGGAGGGCGTGATGAAAGCGCGCAAACAATGAGGGTGGCAGCAGAGCAAGAACTGCCATCGCAATTGCTCCAACGACTTTTCGTCCTTGCGTCAATAGGATGGCCTGCCCAATGGAAGCAAATCCTGGAAACTTTCAGACCTGGCTACGGGAGTCCGCTGCCGTCCGGTTGGCGAAGCGCGGCTGCGCTCTGCAGGCGAATGTAGTTATTGGGGTCGTTCCGCAGCCGGTCTCGCAAGATGGCCAGAATCTTGGGATCATCCGCACCGGAGGGCTTTTCCGCGCGGAGAGCATCGAGTAGGAGATTGATGGCCTCGACGCGCACTCCGGAGTTTTCGTCATTGCGCAACGCCCCGATGAGCGTTTGCCGGACCGTGGGATCCTTTTCGTAACCCTGCAGCGCTTCAAGAGCCTTGATGCGTACTCCGGGATTGCTGTCCCATAGCGCCGCGTTGCACACGGTGCGCCGGATTTCAGGGTCCGCGCAACGCGTGCTTAGCACTTCGAGCGAGTCCATGCGCGCGCTCGAATCGAATCGGCGGCCATTCGCCAATACATAGGTCAGCGCGCGCTGCACGTCGGTATCATCCGGCGCGCCCACAATATTCATCGGCGCCTGCGACATCAGTTGCACTTGCACCGTGGGCGTGCGCGAACCCGACGGCGTCACCCAGGCGACATTGGCGCTCCCGGCGCTCTGCAGTTGTTGCTCGGTCAGCTTCGGGGTGGCTGAAACCGTCATCACAGGGCGCGGCGCGGCGGGAAGAGTTACGCGCAATCTCTGGCCCGCCACGCCCGCCAAGAAGCCCACCACCATCAGCGCGGCCATACTCATCGCGGGGTGATAAACCAGCGTGTCCCGGAACACCGTCCACCACGCCATCGGCGAAAATACTGCTCGCCACCCCGGTTGATTTGCACGACCGTGCTCGTCGTCGAGCGCTTCGGCCAGCTCGCTGCGGCACTGCGCAAGCAACAAGCCGGAGCGGTCCAGCGAATCGGCCGGCTGGTCAAACGACGCAATCTCTTGATGCAGGCGCGTCTCGCGCGTAACCACGGCGGCACAGAAGGAACACTTTGCCGTGTGAGCCTCAAGCGCCGCGCGCACCGCGGGATCGAGTTCATCGCAGGCGTACAGGACGGCGAACTGCTCGATCTCCTCGCAGCGCAAAGCCGCCTCATTGTAGGGTTGTTCGCTCACAGCAATCCTTCCAATTGCACACGCAACTTGCGTGTCGCGCGGAATAGCGAATTCTTCACCGTTTCCTCCGTAGTGCCGAGGACTTCACCTATGGCGCGCAATTTCAGTCCCTGGTAATGCTTCATCTCAAATACCATGCGTTCGCGCGGCGTCAATCGATCGAGCGCCGAGGTGATCCGCCGGCCGATTTCCTTCACCATCAGGCGGCGTTCCGGATCGGATGCCGCGCCCGGCTCCCGTTGCCGGTCGAAAAAATCACCTGTCGAAGGATCGCCACTGGCTTGAAGCCCCGGTTCAGGCGCCTGATCTTCGGGCCTGCTGTTCCTGCGGCGGAGTTGGTCAAGGCAAACATTTGTCACCACGCGATACAACCAAGTATAGAAACTGCACTCGAAACGGAAGCGATGCAAATTCTTATAAATTTTCAGGAAGGCTTCTTGGTAGACGTCGCGGGCGTCTTCTGGTTTGTGCAAGATGTTCAGGGCGATTCGCAGGACGTCGCGGTCGTAGCGATGCACCAGCGCTTCAAACGCTTCGCGATCGCCTGACTGCGCGCGTTCGATCAGCGCGCGGTCGTCTGGCGCGGCCAAGGCTCGGCGCGTCGCTCCGGCGGCAGCGGAACCTTCTCCGCTGTCTCCGCAGCCGTCTCCAGACCACGTGACTGTCATTCCGTCAGTTGCCATCTGGCTGCTTTCACGTTGCGCAACGGCGCCTTCTCACTCAACGGCTACCCGATCAACAAGACAATCTCAAGTAGTTAGACGCATAAACACGGAGAAAGGTAGCAGTCTTTGTCCCACTGGCTTCGCTATCTAGCCCGACGCCTAAGACATTGCCAATAAACATGTTAGAATCCAGCTACCCCCCTACCCACGCTACGACACATCGGCCCGATCATGGCACCCGCCAACGCCCCGGTCAAGCGCCGATCGCGCTCGCGAAAATTCGCACGCAAGTCACGCGATTTTATTTGGTTGCACTCATCATCGTAATTCAAATCGCAATTGCGGAATGATATAAACGCACGGCGAACAATACTGAAACTGGAGTCCCATTGAACCAGCCTCCGGCGAACGGATCGAAAATCAGCGCGGGAAATGGCGCCAGCAAGTCTCAGCGAAAACTCTCCGTTCTCCCGATGATCACGGCAACTTATTTCATGGTGGCCGGCGGGCCTTACGGGCTCGAAGAAATTGTCCAAAAAACCGGTTACCTGGCGACCTTGCTGATCCTCGTTGTCACACCGCTGCTTTGGAGCCTGCCCACCGCCATGATGGTCAGCGAACTGGCGACCGCAATTCCGGAAGAGGGTGGTTTTTACATTTGGGTGCGGCGGGGCATGGGGCGCTTCTGGGGATTTCAGGAAACGTGGCTGACGCTCGCAGGCAGCGTTTTCGAAATGGCGCTGTACCCGAATTTGTGCGTGGCTTACGCTTCCAGGTTTATGCCTGGCCTGCAGTCGGGACATCGCGGACTTTTTCTCGGATTCGCCATGATCGCGCTTTGCACCGCCTGGAACATCCTGGGAGCACGCTCGGTCGGCGAAGGCTCCGTCTGGCTCAACGTCGCGTTGCTCGCGCCATTTGTTGCGTTGATCGTTCTGGCATTGGGGATGGGCCGGAGCGGCATGCCCGCCCCGGTCACGTTGCGGCAGGTCGATTTGCTCGGCGGCGTGCTCATCGCTATGTGGAGCTACATGGGCTGGGACAATCTCTCGACCATTGCAGGAGAAGTGGAAGCTCCCCAGCGCACCTATTCACGCGCCATGTTTGGCGCGGTCCTGCTGGTCGTCGTGAGCTATGTCCTGCCCGTGGCTGCCGTGGCGCGCACGGGGATTGATCCAAATAGCTGGACGACGGGCGGCTGGGTGGACGTCGCGCAATTGATCGGCGGGGAGACCCTCGCCATTGCCATCGCGCTCGCGGGAGTGATCGGCGCGATCGGATCGTTTAGCGCTTTGATGCTTTCGTTCACTCGCTTGCCGCTGGTAATGGCCGAGGACGGTTATCTGCCACGCGCCGTTACGCGGCAGCATTCCCGAACCGCCGCGCCCTGGGTTGCGATCGTAGCGTGCGCAATTTTGTGGGCGGTGTGCTATCCGCTCGGGTTCGAGAAGAACCTTATCCTCGATGTGCTGCTGACGGGCCTGAGCATTCTGCTCGAATTCTGGGCACTGGTGGCGTTACGGATTCGTGAACCGCAACTCGCGCGCCCATTTCGCGTCCCAGGAGGCATAACCGGCGCGGTTGGCATAGGCTTGCCTCCACTCGCGCTTATGGTTGTCGCCGTCGCGCGCAATCGCAACGAGTTCTTCGGCAATACGAACGGACTCGTCATCGGACTCGTTATTGTCGCCGCCGGAGTGTTTCTTTATTTTTTCAGCCGCTTGATGCAACGAAAAAAAGCGCCCTAAGGACGCCGGGAGCTATGCCCGTGCCGAAGTTGTATCGCGGAGCCAAGAAAAAAGCGGCCAAGCCAAGAGTGCGATCGCAAACGCGATGACGGCGTAGCCATTCGCGCGGAAGTAGGCATTCGGCTGCGCAAGCAATTCAACAGCGCCGGAAATGAACTCGGTCATCGCGGCGAGCAGAAAATAACCAAGCACGTTGAATCGCAGGATGTGTTTCACACTCGACCACACTACGACAATCACCACAACGTGGAACGCCGTCTCCCGCAGAAAGGTCCCGGGTGTGGCCGCGTTCGTGGCGAATAAAACTGCGACCAGGACCACCATTCCGGCACGCATCCATCGAGGGCGAACGTAAGCGGCAATCAGAGCAGTGCCGATCGCAATCGTTCCTGGCATTAGAAAACTTCGCAAGATTCCGGTTGCCAGCGTTCCTATTGCCGGATTCAACGCGTCTAAACCCTGCGGCGCCGCCGAATCTAACTTATGCCCCACCAGCGGCCAGCGCGCGAATAGTTCCGGGAGACGGCCGAGCCCCAGTATCGCCGTCGCTCCAAAGAGAGCGACGCACACGGCATCCCGGTAATACTCAGCCCGCATTCCTGACCTTGAGGGTATGCGCCCATGGCCGAATGTCTTTTCGATGAAGAACCACGAGAGTCCCAGCAACAGCAATGCAGTCGCGGCGTAGAAGGCTGTGGCAAACAGCAGCTGGATAAAAATTGTGATGTAGTATGTCTTCAACGGCACGGTAGTCATATAGCTCGCCAGAAGCTGTGGCGCCCGGTTCACAAACAACACAATCGCGGCCAGTAGCGCCCACGCCGACCACTTAGCCAGCCGGCGCCATGGAACCCGCGCAATTTCGGGACTCTTCAGGCTCCGCAGGGCAACGACCAACACGGTGATTGCGGCCGTCCCCAAAAGGAGCGCGATGCCAAATCTTTGCGCGAGTTCTGCCGCCGTCGTGCGGCTTTCCGCATCGCGCCACGCCTCGGGAATCTTGATGAACACACGGTAACCGGAGACCTCGTCACCCTGCACTTGCACCTGCATGCGAATGTGCGCGCCCGCGGTAGAACCCACTTGGGCAGAGGGCGCATCCAGCGCCGCTTTCTGTTCCCAGATGAACGTGTGGTCAGTTCTCGCGGGCTTTTTATCGGTGGAGGGCTCGATCAGATTCCACAATGTGAGATCGATTCTTTTCTGGTTGCGCAGATAAGACTCCGCGAGCGCCAGAGCCACTTCCTTAGTCAGGTTCGCGCCCGGAGCCTTCTCATCAAGTGTGTGGTGGAGCGAATGCAACGAGCCATCCGTCCGCAGGACCGCCATATATTCTTCATTTTGCGAATCGCGGAAGTACCGCACCGTCCAGAAGGCGGATGGAACCTGGTCGCGATAAATGCGGTTTGCAGCAGCAATGCCGATCGTGCGCCGCAAATATTCGTTGGTGTACCCGTCGAAAGTGTAAGTGACCGTGGCGGCGTGCTGGTACGTTGCAGGATCGACTTTGTTGTCGCGCAGGACTTGATCTGCGCGTGCAGTGGCTTCCCGCGCATCGATTTCAAAGTGGACGAAGTCTCCGATCGCCTCGCGTTTCACGCCCGCCAACAGCGCAAGGCCCAGCACGCCGCAAACGGCGAGTATTGTGAGAGTGCGCGAAGACATCGGCGCATATCCCGGCGAAGCTTCCGCAGCGGCGCTCCCCGGAGTTAATTCAGGCTCGACCACTTCCGCAGTCTCCGCCATCCGACCAGCCTGTGACGACGCGAGGGGCCGCGCGCCGTTCAGCAGCTCCGGCTCCGCCTCAAATCCTCCGCGCAACAAATAAGAAATTGCCGCAATGCCCAGCGGGATCAACGCGGCCCCGCCGACAATCGCCCCGGAAACGCGTAGATAAATCCCCTCCGAACGCAGCAGGGATGTGCTGATGAGGAACGCATCGACGGTGTAGTGCCAGGTCAACGTGGCCCAGATTCCCCAGCGCAACATCACCAGCCCCGCGACGATGCCGATCAATCCGACCTCGATCCCGCGAATGTACGCCGGCTCTTGCGGGTAGTTGCTGTGCAAAAACCCCCACGCGAAAGCGGGCAGCACCACGGCCAGGAATTTTGATTTGGTCATGCGCAACAAATACGGAATTGCGAACAGGCGAAATAGAAATTCTTCGCTCGTGGCCGCATATATTCCAATTGTCAGCGGGTATACCCAGGGCAACCAGGTGCTGACGACGTCTGTGTAATTCAAATCCTGCGGCGCCCAAGCGCCCAGTTTTCGGCTCACGATGTAGAAGACTGTGATGTAACCGATGTGCGCCGCGGCCAGACATATCCCGATTACATTCGCGGTGAAAAATTCCTTAGTGCGAATGCCTGCAAGCCGTAACCCAACGCCCAACCGTATCTTGCCGGGTTGCAGGATGCGATAAAGTGGTTCTCCCGGCACCACGGCGAGCACCACCAGTAACGCGCTGGCAATGCTGAGCAGGACGGCTTGGCCGAGTTGGCTCAGAAAGAAACTGGAGTAGGGGGTATTCGTGTCATATCCGGCGCGTTCGAGAGGCCATTGATTCATCGTCATGATGAAATACAGCGCCGTCAGGAACGCGCCAAGTTCAAGACCTCTGCGCCACTCGAGCGCACCACTTCGTCCCAACGAGAAAATGACATAGAGGCAACCACCGAGAAAAAATGCGTAGGGGATCAGCGCGATGTACTCGATGAAATTATTTGACGACCGGAGGCGCTCGTAGCCGCGCTCCCACGCTTCGGGAACTTTCAGATATTCCGCATACCCGTCCACGTGATCCCCGGCGAGCATCACATTTAGGCGATACGGCGCATCCTTGGCGCGAAATCCGCGCCGCTCCCAGGAGAAACTCCAGTCGCGGCGATTGGGGCGTTCCGTCGAGTTCGCTTCCTCTTCCCTGAAATCGTAACGGGAGAGATCCAGGTGCAAGGTGTCGCGCAGGAACGACTCGGCTGCGGTTTGCGCCGCGGCGCGATCAAGCCGCGCGCCCGCGGCGGTCTCCTCCAGCTCGTGCGTGTAACCGACTACACCCCCGGCCGGGTCGACGCGCACATCGAATTCTTCTTTTTGCAGTGGGCGAAAGAAACGCGTCTGCCAATACCAGATGTGGACATCTTGCGTCATCATCTGGTTGGCTTGTTTGAGTCCAACCTCTCGTTCCAGGTAAGTTTTCGCGGCGTCGTCAACTTGAAAGATTATGCTCGACTGATACCCGTTCAATTGCGCGCCCTGCGCCGACGCGAATTGTTTCGCCAGCTCGAGTGCCGCCGCGCGCGGAACCTTGAATTCCACGGAAGCTTCCGGAAAGGCCTGGAAGAAATATTTGTACGCCACGCCCGCACCGAGTAGGCCCGCAAGAATCCAGATCAAGAGGACTTTCTTATCGTTCCCAGTGAGCCGCTCTTGCGACAAACTTCCCTCCTGCAGTGCGGGATGAAGCGCTCCATCTTTTCGCATGCAGCCCACGATTGCAAGCCTCGGCGTCGGCTCCGTCCGGTGATATAAAGAATAGGTGCGGACTCTCCATGGGAGTTTGCGTGAGAACTTAGTGTTGATTGATGTAGCGCCCACCTTCAGGTGGGCATGAGCTTGAACCTACAGTGTCGGCCTGAAGGCCGACGCTACAAGAGTCCCCAGAGAAATGCGCATCACGCCCGCAACCGAAGTGATGTACCTCAAGAGTGTGGGACCTCGCCGCGCCGAATTGCTCGCGAAACGCGGCATCCGCACATTTGAGGATCTGCTCGGGTATTTGCCGTTCCGCTATGAGGATCGCATCCGGTTCGCGAAAATCCGCGAGATCGTGCCGGGACAGATCTACACCGTGCAGGCGCAAGTTTTGGGCGGCAGCCTTGTCCGCTATACGCGCGCGCGGGGCGGCATGTATCACCTCTTCGTCCGCGACGATTCCGGCACGCTCGCCTGCAAGTTTTTTCATGGCTTCTATCTCCAAGGGAAATTTAAGGAAGGGCAACGGATCGTCATTCACGGGAAAGCGGATCTCGATCCAAACCGCCCGGGCCGGATCGAGATGATCAATCCTGAGTACGAACTGCTGGGCGCCGGGGAAGCCGACTCCACCGAAGTAGGCCGCATCGTGCCGATCTACGAAGCCATCGGCGGCATCACCTCTCGGATCATGCGGCGGATCATCTACGCGGCGCTTCAAAATCTTGGTGGCGTCCTTCCCGATCCGCTGCCGAACGACCTGCTTGCCCGGTACAAGTTTCTCTCGCGGAGCGACGCGATTCAGTTCGTCCACTTTCCGCCGCGGACGGAAACGGTCGAAGCGTTGAATTCATTCCGCTCGCAAGCACACCAGCGTCTGATTTTCGAGGAATTTTTCTTTTACCAGTTGAGTGTTGCCATGCGCAGGAAAGCAGCGCAACAGCAGCCCGGCATCGCGTTCCGTGTCCGCGAGCCCATGATTCGTGAAGCGATCAAACGCGTGCTGCCTTTCAAGCCTACCGAGGCCCAGAAGCGCGCCCTCGGCGAAATCGCCGCGGACCTGGAGCGCCCCGTGCCGATGAATCGCCTGCTGCAAGGCGACGTCGGAAGCGGGAAAACCATTGTTGCCCTGGAAGCTGCAACCATTGTGATTGAAAATGGCTGCCAGGTGGCGCTGATGGCGCCGACCGAAATTCTCGCCGTGCAACACTACTTCGCAGCGCGAAAAACATTTGCGCGCGCTGGCTACACCGTGGATCTGCTGATCAGTGGGATGAAGCCGGCGAAGAAAAGGGCGGCGCTCGAACGCGTGCGGTCCGGCGTGGCTCAGCTCGTCGCCGGGACGCACGCGCTGCTCGAGCCGCAAGTGAAATTCGCGCGATTGGGCCTCGTGATTGTGGACGAGCAGCACCGCTTCGGAGTGCTGCAGCGCAAGGAATTGATGGACAAGGCCGCCGCGCCCGATGTCCTCGTCATGACGGCCACGCCCATTCCGCGCACACTTGCGCTCACGCTTTACGGCGATCTCGACATTTCCGTGATCGACCAGATGCCGCCCGGCCGCGTGCCCATCGAGACGCGCTGGTCCTCCGAAGCGCATTTGCCCGGCGTGTGGGAATTTCTCCGCCGCGAAATTGCCTCGGGACGTCAGGCCTACGTCGTCTATCCGGTGATCGAGCAGTCGAAGTCCGAGGAATCGCAGCGCTCTCTCAAAGCAGCGATGGTGGAATACGAGCGCCTGCAAAAGATGGTCTTCCCGGAACGCAAACTCGGCCTGTTGCACGGACGCATGAAGAGCGAAGAAAAAGAAGGCGTCATGGAGCGCTTCCGCCGCCGCGAGCTTGACATGCTGGTCACGACCACGGTAATCGAAGTCGGCGTGGACGTCCCGAACGCCACCGTGATGGTGATCGAGCACGCCGAACGATTTGGCCTCTCACAGTTGCATCAGTTGCGGGGGCGCATAGGCCGCGGCGGCGAAAAGGGCACGTGTATTCTGATCGCCCCCAAAACTCCGGGAGAGGACGCACGCGCGCGCCTCGAAACCATGGTGCGCACAACCAACGGATTTGAGATTGCCGAAACCGATTTAAAGCTGCGCGGCCCGGGCGAATTCTTCGGTACGCGCCAGCACGGCGAGCTTGGTTTTCATATCGCGAATCCCCTGCGCGATTTCGAGCTACTCGAACTCGCGCGCCGCGAGGCGCTCTCGCTCGTGGAAACTCCCGGCGCGGAGCCAGCCCGCCGGCGCCTCCTCTCCCAGCTCCCGCAAGAATGGCAGCAGCGGTATCATCTCGCATCCGTCGGATGAGAGCGACGGTGACTAGTGACTGGTGACCGGTGACTGGTGATTCGTGAATCGTGTGGAGACGGGGGTTGAAGGTCCATGGAGATGAGTTACATGAGAGGGAGATTGCGCTTCGGGAGAGATTCACACTCTCAACTTTTAACTTTTGTCTTTCGACTCTCCGTCGCCCACACGCCTTGCCCGACACGAATCACCAGTCACCAGTCACGAGTCACCAGTCACGACTTTCCATGCGTGTAATCGCGGGCCAATATCGGAGCAGGACGCTTCGCAGCCTGAAAGGGCAGGCGCTGCGGCCCACCAGCGATCGTTTACGGGAGACGCTGTTCAATATTCTGGGTCCAACAGTAGAGGGCTCATTATTCGTGGATCTTTACGCGGGAACGGGCGCGGTCGGGATCGAAGCCCTGAGCCGCGCCGCGCGTGCGGCAATATTTATCGAGCAGCATGCGCCCGCAACGGCCTTGATCCGCCGTAACCTGGAATCGCTCGGCATTTTCGGCAAAGCTGAAATACTCGGATTGGACGTCTTGCGCGGGCTCGAGCGGCTGGAGGCGCGCCACGTGCACTCGCAATTCATCTTTCTCGATCCGCCCTACGCGGCAACGGAAGAATATGAGCGCGTACTTGAATTCCTCGGCGATTCTTCGATTGTGGCGCCTGGCGGCCGCGTCATCGCCGAGCATTTGCGCAAGCGTGCGTTACCGGAACGAGTCGGAGAGCTCGAACTTGCGCGCGTAGTCGAGCAGGGAGATGCCGCGCTCAGTTTTTACAGGCTCGCGCTCGCGGCGTGAACATCCGAAGTGATTTGTCAGTGTTTCTTAAACAAGTTCTTAATGGTGTCGACCGGATTTTCCGGCGCAGGGGGCTGGCTAGCGGGCGCCGAAGAGGGAGCCGTGCCCGAAGCGGACGCGGGCGCTGCGAAGCTCGGAACGCCTTTGCCGGGCTGCACTTTCGGACTCTCGATCGTGCCGCCCAGTGCGATCGGCACGGTAATCTTACTCACGCGGCTGCTGATGAAACCGCCGACGATGGTGCCAACCACGCCCGTCCCCGCCACTGCGCCGGGATTGACCACCACTTGTCCCTGGTAATCAAGCGAGCCGTCGAGGCCAACGCTCCCGCGGAGGTCCACGGTCCCGCTCGACGAGTCGAGATGAATCTGCTTGCTCGACACGCGCTGGTCCTTAATGTTGATGTCACCTTCGAGAACTGTGAACGGCGTGTCCCCACCGACACCACCCAGTTTCCCTACGGATTGCGCGGCAGCGGGCAGATTCACCCCCGGCAAGTGTCCATTGCGCACCGCAAACTTTCCCGTGCCGGACAGTGTTTTCTTCCACGCATCGCTCATGCCGCCCAGAAGTTGCAGGTCCAGCTCGCCGATGCCGCCCATTTTTCCGCGCGCCGACGGGGAGACATCGAGCACCTTGGCGACATCCAGATTGCGCATCTGAATGTTGGCGGTAAACCGAGGCGGCTCGGTCACGCGATCGACACGCGAAGAAATCTGCAGCGTTCCTCCATACATGCCAATCGAGATCGGCCAGAGTTCCGCGCGATCCGTGTAAACTCGAATTTCAACATTTGCCGGGCCCACAGCGTAAGGTTTGGTCGTAATTTTTTCGACATTGATGTGCCCGCGCGCGACCAATTCACTTGGACCGGACGGCGGTGGGTCCGCCGCCTTGGCCGGCGCAGTGGATGGACCGCTTGATCCTCCGCCCGCCGCTGCCATCAGCTTGTCAATGTCGAGTTCCGACGCGCTCGTTTCAAAATTCACTTGCGCGTGCTCGACGTCGGGGACGCTGAGCGTGCCCTTGATGTCCGAGGCCTTTGCAAGGTCGGCCACGAATTGCGCATCCAGCTTGCCGCCTGCCAGCTGCAATTGACCCGAGCGAAAGGCAATCGGCGCGCTCCAGCCACCCAGCGCGAGCGTCACGCCGGAGAGTTTCGAATCCGCCTGCCATTGGTGCACGTTCATCGGGCTGATGACGAAGTTGTGCATCGTCACGCTGATGCCCTTGGCGTCCGCGGACGGCTCCAGCTTGCCTCGCACGACGCTTTCCAGCACGACTTCCGCATCTGACAGCAGGATGGCGTCAACCTCATCGAGCCTCACGCCGGAGGACGCTTCGTCATTTTTCGCGGAGGCTCCCCCACTCGGCGAGGTTTTCTGTGCGGGCGGAGTTGAATTAAACGTGTAATTGTTCTTCCCGCTGCTGTCCGTGACGAGCGTCAGCTTCGGACGTAACAATTCAAGTGAGTTGAGGTGAATCGTACTGTGCAGCAGCGGACCAATCGCCAAGTTCCCGCGAATGGCCTCAGCGGAGAGCAGATCGCCCGCAGGAAAACCTTGTGGGCTGCCGATGTGCAGATCCTCGACCACGACCCCAACTCCCGGCAAGATCTGCGCGCGAATCTTGCCGATCGTGACATGCCGCCCGGTCTGCTTTTCGAGTGCGCTGGTTATCGTGTCGCGGTAGCGGTCCACATTCAAAAAGTACGGTAAGGCCAGCGCCAGCACGAGCAAGACAACGAACAGGCCCAACACAATTTTGGCCCAAAGCGGAAACCGCCGAGGGCCGGCCTTAGAAGGTGATGTCGCCATAAAGACTCGCATTCCCCGGCGGCCCCACTGCAGCCACTTCAGCCGGGCATTCGAATGGAAGGCCTATCCTTGCAAATTGCACAGCGAACGGCAAGCCATTCCTTCGGATTACCGGGCCGGAAGGGGGCAGGAGGGGTATACTTCACAGCGTATGATTCGAGTGCGCATAGCCGGGGGCATGCAACTAAGGGTGGACCTGTCTTCCGGGTCAGACCTGGGACGGGAGCCGTATTCTCCCCAGCTTGCAATTTCCTGGGTAGACTGGCGCGAAGAGTTCCTCTCCAGCGTTCTCGTGTTCTTCCTCGGGCCGCCTCCGCCGAAAGAATTCCTCGGCGAGCCGTATTTTCGTGACTGCTGTATCGAGCAGCGTCCTCCCAAGGTCGCGTTTGTGGTTGCGCTCGCATTCCAGGCGCTTCTCATCCTGTTTCCTCCCCCGGTCTGGAACGTCCCGCCGACGCAAGCCGAAGCTTTTTCGCCACAAATGGAGTTGACGTGGTATGGCCCCATCAAGCATTTCCCGGCCCTCCGGCCGGCAGCGCCCCTCCCGAAGGCTACACCCCGAACCGAGGCCCCAGAAACTCCACCTCGCGTGGGCGCCGGTGCGTTTCATCCGCGGCAAACCATCATTTCCGAGCCGCTACATCCGAACCACCCACGACAGACATTAATTCAGCCCGCCGCCCCGCCGGAGCCCCCCAAGTTTCTGCCGCAACTTCCGAATATCGTTCAGTTTGCGGGATCCCAACCAGCGCGCCCCAAGCTGCAGCTCACCGCTGAGCAACTGGCGGCGATGCGCCCGAAGGCTCCAGAGTCGCGATTGACGCAGGACGCCGCCGCTCCCGAACTGTCTACCCCGGAAAGGCTCGTGGGCGAGATCAACATAGCTGCGTCAGCGCAAGCTCCGCCCAAACCGGCCCTGCCGGTCAGCCCCATGTCTGCACCACGCGCCGCCCAGCAAAGGGGCGACACCAATGCCGCCGCGCCTGAATTTGCACAGCAACCGGCGGCAGACAACACCACTCTAATTGCGCTTTCTGCCAGTCCCGCGCCCGTGGCGCCGCCTCCGTCCCCACCGCCTGGAAATCTTTCCGCGCGCATTTCCAGCTCGCCGGAAGGGCCGCAACCTGGTGAGCCCGAGGGGATCACGGAGGGCAAGGGAGCGAATGCAGGACCTCCTCCTGGAGGAGGTAACGGACCGGCAGGCATCTTTATTAGTGTCGGGAACAATTCCAACCCGGCGCCCAATTCCGGGTCGAGCATCGGCTCCGCGTCGCGAGGCGCCGCAAACCCGCTTCCTTCCCGGCCAGTTCCGCGAGTGATCATTCCCCCGCGGGATTCGAACGCTCCTCGACTCAATTCCGAATCCGCACGCGGCAGTCCCACGCTGGATGCACCGCCCGAGAGGGTGCTGGGTTCGAAGCGCGTCTACACGCTGCACGTGAACATGCCGAATCTAACCAGTGCATCGGGAAGCTGGGTGCTGAATTTTGCCGAACTGGATGATTTGGACGCGGTTCCGTACCCGAAACCCGTGTCATCAGACATCGCGGGGCCCGTCCCATTGCGCAAGGTGGACCCGAAGTATCCGCCCGAGTTGCGCACCGCTCATGTCGAGGGAGAGGTAATCCTCTACGCCATAATCCGCAAGGATGGCACCGTGGACAGCATCCAGTTGGTGCACGGTGTGGAAGCTCGCCTCGACGCCAATGCCATGGAGGCTCTCGCCCAGTGGAAGTTTCAACCCGCGGAAAAGCACGGCGAACCGATCGACCTGGAAGCCGTCGTACACATCCCCTTCCGCTCCCGCGCACCGGCTTTCTGATTGCCCGCAGGGAGCGAATCCTGCCTGGCATTTAAGCTTGCTAATCCAGGTCACACTGTCAGGACCGTCAACAACCGATCCATATCGCGCTCGGAATTGTAGAGATGCGGAGAGATCCGCAACGCCCCTTCCCGGAAACTGACGTGGACTTGAGCGGCCCGCAAGCGTTCAAACATTTGCGCAGTCATCTCCGGTTTGCGCGCAGCCACGCAGGCGTAGCAGCCGCGGTCATCGGCGGAGGCAGGGCTCGCCAGCACATAGCGGTCGCGTGGCAGGCGGTCGATCATCATAGCGATCAACCGCCTGGCGTGGTCCCAGACGCTTTCCACACCTATGCGCAGTAGCAATGCGAGCGAGGCATCCATCGCGGCGAGATTGGAGAAGCTCGCTGTCTCGGGAGAATCCCAGCGCCGTGCGCCCTTCGCCAGGTTATACGCGCCCGTGGAGAGGGTGTGGAATTCCTCGGCGTCTTCAAGCGCCATCCAGTAGAAAGGCCCCACGCGCATTTGTTCGATCAATTCCTCTCGCGCCCAGAAAAAACCGGTACCGTACGGCGAAAGCAGCCATTTGTAGCCGGAAGCGGTGAGGAAATCGGCGCCCAGCGCTCGAACATCCATCGGCATCGCACCCACGCACTGTGCCACGTCAAGCAGGAGGAGCGCGCCGGCATCGTGGCAAGCGCGAGCGATCTTGGCCGCATCGAGCCGCACACCATCGTCGAAACGCACCAGGCTCGTTGAAACCAGGCGTGTCCGCGCACCGATGTGAGCGATGAAATCATCGGCAGTGACGAACCGTTCGCGAGGTTCGACCACCATAACTTTCAGCTTGCCCATAACTTGCATCGGCAGCCATGTGGTGAAATGCGCGGGAAATTCACCGCGTGCAATCAGGACTTCATCGCCGGATTTCCATTCGAGTCCCGCCGCCACTGCCGCGAGCCCTGAGGATGTGCCAGTGGTGATGGCGATTTCCTCGGCGGCGCCACCAATCAGCTTTGCAATCGAATTTCGGACGCGGTTCGGCAGGTCAAAGTAGATGCCCTCGGGCATGGTATGCGGGAATTTCTTCCATTCGAGCGCATTCTCCGCTGCGTGAATCGCGACGCGCGGTAGCGGGCCCTGCGCCGCGGCATTGAGGTACGTGGCGTCCTCGAATTCAAACCATTCCGTGCGCCAATCTGTCATCTAGTCCCTTCCAGTCCGTCATCGCGCGCACAAATACCATGCGCCCTGTCAAAACCGCGCTTGGAGGATTGAGATGCGCTCAGAAATGTTCACGCAGGTTTCGGAAGCTAGTGAGGATAAGGAGCCGGCCCCCTCCACTGCGAACTTCCTCGTGTTCCAGAGCCCAGGTGGCCGGATGCGGGATGAACACCGCATTCAGGCCCGCTTCGAGCGCCGGATTGATATCACTGCGCGGGCTGTTGCCAACCATCCACCCCCGCGATTTCACCACGTGGTGCCGGTTCACCATCGAGCGGTAGGTCGCCACATCTTTCTCTGGCACGATCTCGATCGCGTCGAAATGAATCTGCAAGCCGGACCGCTCGACCTTGGCGGCTTGTTCCGCCGGTTCGCCTTTCGTGAACAAGATCAGGCGGTGCCGATGGGCGAGATAATCCAGCGTTTCGACAACGCCGTCCAGGATGCTGGGCGGCGTGCGCTCAAGCTCGCCGACGCGGAAATGAATCGCCTCGACGGTGGTGCGTTCGGCCTGGTGCCCAGCCAGTTTCATGTAAGTGTCTTCGAGCGACCGGCCAAAGCTCCGCACGCCATACCCGTGCTGGCGAATGTTGCGGCGCTCGGTTTCGTTTAGAATGTGCCGTGCGTACTCTCGCGGATAGCCAAACGGCTCCAGCAAATTCAGGAATTCTTCGATGGTTTTCTCGAAGAAGACATTATTTTCCCAGAGCGTATCGTCGGCATCGATCAGTATCGTTTCTCGCGGCATGGTTCTGGCCCGCCTCGGCCGCTAGGCCCGCAGGCGTAGTTCGACTTCCTAAGTTCGCATTCAAAAACGATACAACTTCCCCGGTCTCGCAGGAATGCACGGCGGCAGAGCGCTGCCCACACCCCTGCGGCGGAGTGGATCCGGCGCAGGCCCCTACGAGTTTTCCGGAATGCTGGCGGCGATTTTTTCCAGGATTTCGAGCGCAACTTTTTGCGTCTCGCCGTAATGCGACAGATAGCTCTGAAATTCACGGTTCAGCTCGATCGCGTCACCCGCTTCGAGTTGCGTGCGCAGAATCATGTCGCGCAGGCGAACCGGGTGCGGCAGCACCGCATCCTCTTTCAACTCATCGAGCGCCGATTTGGCATCATAGTGATCCATCGTTCCTCCAGACCATTTCTACAAGACACGATTCTACTGCGAAAGGGCAGTAAATGGGAAAACCCCGTCTGCATTGAAAAAGGGGACGCTTTCTCCGGATGGACTGCGGCGATCAGGCCGGTGCCGTGGCGGGAAGAAATTCGTAGCGCTCAATGCGAGCCGCGACGCCTTTGCGGCCGTTGTGTGGCTCGACCCGTATGATCTGCGCGAAGCAACGGATGTGCACATCGCCGGCCATGGTGATCTCGCGCGGCAGGGTAAGAACAAATTCAATGGGGGTTCCAGGTTCAAAATCGGCATCGACCAGAAAATAAAGGCCGCGGAAACTGACGTCCCGTGTCTGTCCCGTCCGTTCGATCCCGCCGTTCGGCCCGTTTGCCCGGATCGTGAGCGGAAGCGTCATCGTGAATCGCCGCGAGGCTCGGCGTTCTGCTGGATTTGCCATCACTCCCCCGGAAGAGGACGTTCCAGGTTCAACACACCGTAGCATCGCAGAACAAAAACCGCAACGAGAAACAGGCGCGAAGTAGAAATCGACTGTCAGGCCCGAATGATTACGGGTTGTAAATTTGTTCCGCAATGTATGTTTATGGTCTCATGGGGCATGGCGCAACTTCTTCATCGAAATCTCTTCTTACCAGGGCCGGCTGGTCGGCTCGAAGCGGTCCTATGGGCCGTGCCGCAGCGCGTGGACCGAGCGCAGCCGCCGCTTGCTGCGGTGGTGTGCCATCCTCATCCGCTGTTTGGCGGAACGATGCACAACAAAGTGGTTTATCAAACGGCAAAAACGATCCATCGCTTCGGCATGCCGGTTCTACGATTCAATTTCCGGGGCGCGGGTTCGAGCGAGGGCGCGCACGACGAGGGTCGCGGCGAGCAGGATGACGCCTTGGCGGCGCTTAATTTTCTTGCCGCGGAATATCCCGGCGCGCCGCTGCTGCTGGCGGGCTTCAGCTTCGGCTCGTGGGTTGGATTGCGAGTCGGATGCAGGGATGCGCGAGTTTCCGAGCTGATCGGTTTAGGGCTGCCGGTGGGCGATCTTGCGAGCCACGACCTTTCGTATCTCGATTCATGCGACAAACAGAAACTCCTGATGGCAGGAGAATTCGACCAGTACTGCCCGCCGGAGAAGTTGAAGACCCTGGTGGAAAGATTCCCTCCGCACGTGAAAGAGCGAACCAGTGTTAAGATTATTTCTGGCGGGGATCATTTCTTCGCAGGGCATCTTCCCGAGCTCGACACTGCGATCGCCGCATGGTTGAAGGCGCAGCACCCGGATCTCGTTGAACAACGCGAGTGACGAGACGCCTCTTTGCGAATCGTCAGAGTGACAGCACGAGTTTGTCCCATGTAGCGCCCGCCTTCAGGCGGGCACACGCTCGAAACTAGGGTGCCGCCCTAAAGAGTATTGGTGAGCACTTTAGTTCGGGGCCGGAATGTATCGCACCTTCGGTGCTTAGATTGATTTATGATTACGACCGTTCCCAGCCCTTCCGGGCTGGGCTAAATTGTGGCGCGCCTCCGGCGCTCGCCCTTTGTGGCTGAGGATTTTCACTGGGGCTTTGTCGCGATTGATGTTTGAATTCGACTTGTATTTCGCGGCTCATGAATGGCGACTTGTCTTTGTAGGCTGCGATCGGTAAGTCGCGGCCCAGCGCTGGAGGCGCGAAAGATTGAAGCCCAGCCCGGAAGGGCTGGGTACCCGGCAAGGTAAATTCTCAAGCGCCGTAGGTGCGGCAGATGCCTCTCCTAGCGAATGCTACGACCTACCATGGCTCCCAGCCACTTCAGTCCCTGACACATTGGCGGAGAAGGAAAAAATACTCTCAAACCCTCAGTGGTTAAAAACCCTGCTAAGAGATCGACATTTTGTCGTGCCTGAGGGCACGACCCACAAAGCTTCCGAATTTTGGCATGCCAGGCCAGGCGATTCCGGTTCAAGCCTTATTTCCCCGTTCAAATAATTTTGAAAATTCGTCCTTGGAGGCTGGAGCAACGGCTACGAGGGAAAGATTTGCGCGCACATGCTCGACGCGGCTCATCCCCACCAGCGCCGTTGTAATCCCTGGTGTCGACCGCACGAATTGCAGCGCGCGCTCCGCATCGTTCTGCAATCCCAGCGCGGCGGCCACGAACGCAGGCAGGCCGCGCGACAATTTGCCTTGCAGCATCGCCGCGCTCGCGACGAGTGTGATGCCTAACTTGTTCGCGGCTTCGACCATCGGCACACGGCGCTCGTCGAGCGGCTGATTCGCCCGCGTCAACGCTTCGGTCATGCCCAGGTTGCACGGCAGTTGCACGAAGCGAAAGTGGTGTGATCCTCCAGCAACGTCCCGCGCGAGCGACTCCATCGCCGCCAGCGAAAGGAAATCCTGCTCGTTCTCGCCCTGGCGAAACGCGTTCCAGGTGGCCATTCCGTAGAAATGAATCTTCGCCGCGGCCACGGCCGACTCCAGAAACTCAAACGCCGCCCGCACGCGGCTGTTGAACATTTCGCGCGGCACCTCGCCCAATTGCGTTTCCGGATTGTGCAAATAATAGACGTCGATCGTTTCGACGCCCAGATTGCGCCGGCTGCGCTCGAGCTGGTCGGCGATAAATCGCGGCGCCATCGAATGGCACCCGGCAGCGACGTCTCCCTCGCGCAAAATCTCCGTCACCACGTACTCGCGATTAAAATATTCGCTCGCGTCCGCGGGCATGTCGCCATCGGGCGTCAGGAATCCTCCCTTCGTGCAAATCACCAATTCTCCCCGTGCGAAGCCGCGGCGCGCCAGTTCGCTGAGCGCCGCCTTCACGGATCGTTCCGAACGCTGGAGACGATAGTTGATGGCCGAGTCGATCACGTTGGCGCCCGCTTCAACGGCTGCAACGATCGCATCGGTGTAAGCCTGATCGGTGCGCGCATCAGGCTCGCCCAAATATGTGCCGATGCCGAGCGAAGACAGCCACAAGCCCTGTTGTTCGCGAAAGTGCCCCGCGCCAGTGCGCCCGGCAAATCGCGCGGCATATTTCATCGTGCTTTCTGAAGTCGCAAACGTCGTCATCTCACCTCGCTCAGTGGAAAGCGGAGATTATATGTGATTCTGTGGGGCGGCAGTTAACAGTTAAGAGTTGAGAGTTAACAGTTGAAAGTAAGAACTCTGCCCGAAAATGTAAACACCTCTGCGCATTCGTCCTGAGACTTTTGGTTATAAACTGTCAACTCTCAACTCTCGACCGTTGACTCTCCCCTCCCTCACCTGGCGGCGCCAAGAGGCGCGAGCAGGCACGCAGGATCCTACGATAAGGCCATTCGCTGTTGCGGCGCGCGCGGGCTGAGGGCGTCGGGGTAGGCGCCGCATCCTGCGGCCCAGCAGCAGAAGAGCGAGCCGTGCCTTCACGGAAGAAAATTTCACCCACTCGCGGTTTTCCGTAAAACCAGCGCGCGAGAATGCTCAAGTGGTCCTCCAACTCGCGGAAGCTTTGCTGCGAGGGAGACGGCTTTTCTGAAGACGGGCTCTGGACTTCCACCGGCTCGAGCCATTCGCGCAGGATTTGTTCGACGGAGCGGGGCTCGCTGGCAAGCTCCGCGAAGCGCAGCATACGCGGCTCCTCGATGCGTCCGGCGCGTACCGCAAAGACGGCAATCGTATCTTCCTCCGCGGATCGCTGGAGAACGACGGCATTAAGGTCGTCGAGCTGCCGCGCAAGTTGCGGCAGGCCGCGCAAGGCTTCGCCGGCTTTTTCGATGCGGCGATGGACGGCGGCGGCGCGCTCAAAATCAAGGGCTTCGCTCGCTGCCTCGCGTTCGCGCTCGTATTCCGCCGTGAGCGAAGATCCGCCCGTCGCCAGAAACGCAACCACGCGGCCCACTTCCACGTCGTAATCTTCCTTCGCGCATCCGGCAAAGCACGGCGCAAGACACATTTTCATCTCGGAATAAATGCAGCCCGGGAAACTCGGATCGCGGCGAATCTTGATCTGGCAACGGCGAATCTTGAACAGGTCGAGAAATCCGGAGGCAAATGCATCCGCCGCGCGGCGCGAAGGAAACGGGCCGAAATAGAATCCATTCGCGCTGATGCGCCGCGTCGCGTAGCAACGAGGATAAGCGTTCGCCAGGCTGACCTTGAGCACCGCGGACGGACGCAGACGCAAGCGCTCGCGATGCTCTGAAGGCCAGAGCCGCCGCGCATGTTGCCAGTGCAGAAAACTCAACTCGAATGACGACCCGACCACGTGATAGCGAACACCCGCTGCAAACTCCCGTAGGTTCAGCCGCTTCGAGGCAGGCTCCGGCGGGCCCAGCAGCCTGGCGAGGCGCTGCTGCAAATTCGCCGTTCGCAATAGGTAGGGCCGAGCGCCCGTTAGCTCCGCGCGCGGCTCAACGGCAAACACGGCAGGCCGCCCCGGCTGCGCCGCAAAGAATTCACGGTCACGGCCAGCATCAAAGTCAGCGCTCGAATCAAGCTCTTGCATGGAAGGCAGGTGATTCGTGATTTGTGAATCGTGATTCGTGCTTGGGTGGCAGCTTCGGGCGATCAAACAGAATTGGAAGTCGACATTCTAAAGTTAAAAGTTGAAAGTCATAACCGTCGTCGAAGCGCAATCCTACTTTCATTGAGCACTTAGCACTCGACTTTAAACTCTCAACTTTCAACTCGACACGAATCACGAATCACAAATCACGAATCACTTTCCTAATCAGTGTTCATCTGTGTCCATCTGTGGTTTCAATAGTTCTTCAACACCCAGGCAGCAATCACCAGCCGCTGGATTTCGCTCGTGCCCTCGTAAATTTCCGTGATGCGCGCGTCGCGGTACATACGCTCGACCGGATACTCGCGGCTGTAGCCGTTGCCGCCGTGAATCTGCATGGCTTTGTGCGTCGCGCGCGTGGCCAACTCGGAAGCGAACAGCTTCGCAATCGAAGCTTCCATCGTGAAGCGCGCACCCGCGTCTTGCTTCCACGCCGCCTTGCGAACAAGCAGGCGCGCCGCATCGATCTCAGTAGCCATATCGGCGAGCATGAACTGGATCGCCTGAAAATCCGCGATGGGATGGCCGAAGGCTTGCCGCTGCTGCGCGTAGGCCAGCGCCTGCTCGAACGCTCCCTGCGCGATGCCGGTGGCTTGCGCGGCGATGCCCACGCGTCCGCCATCGAGCGTCGAGAGCGCGATCTTGTATCCTTCGCCTTCGTTTCCGATGCGGTTGCCGACCGGCACTTCGCAATCGGAGAAAGAAAGTTCCGTGCACGCCGTGGCGTGGATGCCGAGTTTCTTTTCTTCCTTCCCGACTTTGAATCCCGGCGTGCCCCGTTCGACCACCAGTGCTGTTATGCCTTTTTCACCCTTTGCGGGATCGGTGTTTACGTAGACGATGGCTGCGTCAGCCACGCCTCCATTGGTGATCCAGGCCTTGGCGCCGTTGATGACGTAGCGGTCGCCCTTGCGAACGGCTTTAGTTGCCAGCGCCGACGCGTTCGAGCCCGCTTGCGGCTCGGTCAACGCGTAGCAGCCGATTTTTTCGCCGCGCGCAAAAGGCAAGAGAAATTGTTTTTTCTGCTCCTCCGTCCCAAAGCGATGTATGGGATCGCAATACAACGAATTTTGCACCGAGAGAATCACGCCCGTGGAAGCGCAGACGCGGGAAATTTCCTCGATCACGATGGAGTACGCGATGTGATCAAACCCTGCGCCGCCTTCGGATTCCGGCAACGCCACGCCTGTCAGTCCCAGTTCAGCCGCTTTACGGAACGTTTCGCGGGGAAAGTTCCCGGTCTCGTCGATTTCGCGCGCCAGCGGCTTCACTTCGTTGTCGGCGAATTCCCGCACCGTGCGCTGCAGCAGTTTCTGCTCTTCATTTAATTCGAGGTTCAATGTGTTGCTCCGGAGAATTTCTCCAGCGCGGGAATCACGAACCCAGCGCCCGGCGAAGTTTTGTATACGTCGTGGAAAGATCTTCCGGTTCGAGGCGCGTTTCGCCGATCGAAGTCATGAAGTTTGTATCGCCCGTCCATCGAGGCAGCAAATGCATGTGCAAATGATCGGCGATGCCCGCGCCTGCCGAACGTCCGAGATTCATGCCGAGGTTGTATCCCTCGGGATGATAGACCGCATCGAGCGCCGATTGCACGCGCTGCGCGAGCTGCATGATTTCAGCCGATGTTTCGGGATCCAGCCGCCCGAAATCCGCGGTATGCGCGTATGGCACGATCATGACGTGGCCCGATGTATATGGGTAGCGATTCAGGATGACGTAATTTTTCACACCGCGCAGAACGATTTGCGTTTCCACATCTTTGTTAGCCGCCGGAGCGTCACAAAAAATGCAGCCGGAGGATTTCCCGGCTTCGGCGATGTAGCGGTAGCGCCAGGGCGTCCAGATGTAATCCATGGCCGGATTCGTCTTTAGCTCTGTGGCGCGGCGGGAGTGGCGCCTGCGCTCGGGGGGGCTGGCGCGCCGACATTTACGTGATCTTTCAGTTCCTTGCTCGGCTTGAAGAACGGGATGCGCTTGGGAGGCACTTCTACCTTGGCGCCGGTCTTAGGATTGCGTCCCGTTCGGCCGCGGCGCTGGCGCGTTCGAAAGCTGCCGAAGCCGCGAATCTCGATGCGGTCTCCGCCTTGCAGCGCGCCAATAATGCTCTCGAAAATCGTTTCGACAACGGCCTCGGATTCTTTGCGTCCAAGTTCTGTGACGCGGACAACCTCTTCAACGAGATCCGCTTTTGTCACGGTGGAATCATTCATCTTATGCTCCGCGGAGTCATGAATTGCACCCGAAGGTGCTTGGGCGAAATGCGCTGAACCGGCGCGCCACTCGCTCGCCGAAAACACTTCCCCTGGCAAGCCGCCTCTGGTGGCATTTCAATATCACCAAACGAGCGTGAAGGGAAATAATATTTACTGCCCCGGCAGGGGGGCCACCGGAGCGCCTACTGGGAACGCTTGGCCATTATGGCGTCACCGATCGTCGCTGTCGCCGAGGATTTCGTCGAGCGGTAATCCTCCATGTCGCGGCGTTCCGCCTGTTTTTGTGCGCCACGGTAGCTCAGCCCGATCTTGTGCTGGTCAGGATTGATTTTTACAATCTTAAATTCGTATTCCCGGCCGGGGTCCAGCAGTCCGCTTTGCCGTGCGCCCGAGCGCGGCCCCGCGGTTTGTGGCTTATCGCCTTTGGGGCGCCGCTCGTCGATCTCGGAGATATGGCAAAGACCTTCGATCCCGTCCGCAATCTCGACGAACGCGCCAAACGTCGTGACGCGAGAGACTCTTCCCCGCACCAGATCGCCGACCTTGTGTTTCTCGAACCAAGTCGACCAGATGTCGTTTACCTGTTTGACCCCGAGCGATACGCGGCGCGACGCCGGATCGATCTTCAGCACCTTGGCTTCGACCGCGTCACCCTTCTTGTAAACATCGGCCGGATTTTTTACCCGCCCGGTCCACGAAATGTCGCTCACATGGATCAGGCCGTCGAACCCTTCCTCGATTTCCAGGAAGGCCCCGAATTCGGTGAGATTTCGGATGCGCCCGTTGACCACCGTGCCGACGGGATATTTTTCCGCGAGTTGCTGCCAGGGGTCCGACTGCGCTTGCTTCATCCCCAGCGAAATACGCCGCTCGTTTGAATCGACGCCCAGTACCGTGACTTCGACGTCATCGCCAACCTTCACGATCTTCGAGGGATGCTGCTTGCGCTTCGACCAGCTCATTTCGCTGACGTGCACCAGGCCTTCGATGCCCGGCTCGAGTTCCACGAACGCGCCATAATCCGTCAGGCCCATGATTTTCCCGCTGAGTTTCGAGCCCACCGCATAGCGCTCCACCACGGAGGCCCAGGGATCGGGCAGAAGCTGCTTGCGACCCAGCGATATGCGCCCCTTTTCGCGGTCGTACTTCAAAATCTTGACTTCAACTTCTTCCCCTGGACGCACGGCATCCAACGGGCTCGCGACGCGGCCCCAGGACATGTCCGTGATGTGCAAAAGGCCGTCGATGCCGCCCAGGTCCACGAACGCCCCATAGCCGGTCACGTTCTTCACCACACCGCGCACCGTCTGTCCCTCGGCCATCGAGTCCAACATGGCTTGCCGCTGCGCATGCACCTGCTCGTCCAGAATCGCGCGCCGGCTGACCACAACGTTTCCGCGCTTGCGGTTCATCTTCAGCACGCGGACTGTCAGTTCGCGATCTTTCCATTCAACGAGGTCGCGCACTGGGTGCGTATCGGCCTGCGACGCAGGCAAAAACGCGCGCACACCGATATCCACCACCAGCCCGCCCTTGATGTGGTCCACCACTTTCCCGGTGATGTCGGTCTTGTTGCGGTAGGCTTCTTCGATCTTGCCCCAGACGCGGCGGCGCCGCACACGCTGGTAGGACAGCAAAACGTAGCCATCCTTGCGGTCGCCCGTGCGCTGCACCTCGACTGGTTGCCCGGCCTGTAGCGGGAACGGCCCATCCAATTCAGCGAATTCTTGCGCGGGGATCAGCCCCTCGGTCTTACCGCCTAAGTTAACTACCACGCCGAGCTCAATGACAGCCACAACTTGGCCGGACTCAATTTCGCCTTCGGAGGGCGCCTGATGCGGCGCGGCGTACTGCTCCATGAGCTGTTCCATTTCCGAGGACGATTCAGTGGAAGCCTCCCCGGAATCCGCCGCGGTGCTCATGTCGGAATGCTCCACCGCGGCGGCGCCATCCGGCGCTGCAACAGGCTCGGTAGGAGAAACTGTGACGGCGGCCGGCTCCGAAGCGACTGCCGCAGACACCGATGCATCTTGTGCTTCCGCCGCAGCCGGAAGGGCTTCTTCCGTCTTTAACGTTGGAGTTAATGGTTCCGGCGCCGGTGTGGCGGCGGTAGCGGATTGTCCGGCCAAAACTTCCGCGCCGGGGTTTTCGTTGTCGGAAAACATCTTACAGCCTCCACGAGGTCCAGCCCTACTCCCCGGAAATAGGCCGGGGGGACTTCCCAGTCACGGGGCAAGTGCAAGGAAGGGAATGCGGTTTCCCACCCAGGGACCGCACCGACGCGATGATACCGTTGCCCCGTGGCCTGTGTCAATGAAAGGTGGTGGGCTGCTACGCAAGTCAAAAGTCGAAAGTTAACAGTTAAAAGTTGAGGGCACAGCTTGTTAAGGAAACTCAATCCCTCTCTGAATGGACTCTCGACTCTTAACCGTTGACTCTTGACTCTTCACGAGTCACGGATCACGAGCCTGCCTGCCGATCAGGCAGGTCACAAATCACGGATCACGACCTCACGCGCCCAGCCTGGCGAACTTCACGGCGGTAGTCCGGGGCAAAGAGCTCGATCGTGCGGCACATTTCGTAGAGCCGTGAGCGGATTCGTTCGCCTAGACGCTTAGAAAGCGTGTCTTCCGCATGGGCAGCGATTGTCTGGCCCGTCGGCAGACGGAATTTCTGACGATTCCAACCAGTATCTGGAAGGGCGCCTTTTTCGTTCGGGCCTTCAATGTCATTAGGGACGCTCGGTATGGTTTGATCGAAGAAGTTTGTCGTGAGAATTGTAACGCGATGTTCGTTGTATCGCGTGTTGAGGATGTGGCCAACTGTTTCCAGGACCCAATCTGAAGCCTTGGTAGAAGCTAGATCGTCGATGACCAGCAGCTCGGTCTTGAGCACTGGGTCGAGAACGTCGAGCTCAGTTGTCTGGCTTTCGGAGCTGTAGCTCCCCTGGATTTCCTTCAGAAGCTCGCGGTAGTCGTAGAAAATTCCAGTGTGGCCGCGCATTACGATCTGGCGAAGTACGGCAACTGCCAGATGAGTCTTGCCCGTGCCGCAATGGCCCATCAGGAGCAGACCGGTGGTGTCGGTCCCCACTGGATAATCGCGAGCAAACGCCTCGACGACGAGCCTAGCCTGCGCAAGGCTGCGGTTCCACGCAGCAGCTTCGGGTTTCCAATCGGCGGATTCGCGGTTGGCTTCATAGAGGCCGGTGTAGAAGTTGTCGAAGTCGCAGTTTTCGTAACGACGCGGAATGCGCGCGCGTGCGATCGTCCGCGCGGCGCGGTCGCTGCCAGTGCAGTCGCAGGGGACGGCCCACACGCGCTTCTTGTCTCCAGTGCCTTCGACGGGCTTCTCCCAGGAAACGCGTTTCGGTTTTTCATCTTCCGCAATGCGCTCGATGGTTTTCCATCCAGTGCCGCCGCAAAGTGGGCAATCGGGTTGCGCCATGACGCCAGCATAGGCGCGCAGCCACAGATGCGCAAGCGGTCACACTCTGTGGAAACTAGCGGCCATGTGGAAAAAGCCGTGAATCGTGATTCGTGACTCGTGCGGAAAAGTCGAAAGTCGACAGTTTACAGTTGAAAGTTAAATGCTAAGGACCGGCGAGATTCCGCTTGGGTAGAGGTTCTAACTTTTGACTTTCAACTATTAATTTTCAACTCCAATCATGAATCATGGGACACGAATCACGGTTCACGAATCACGAGTCACGTGCCTCACTTATGGACGCGGATGGCTTTCGGCGGGGGAACGCGCGCCAATGCGTCGTTTTGGGGCCGCGCAGTCGCGGACCTGAGCCCGCGGGACAATTCCTGCTGCACGAAGGAGGTGAACGCTTCCATCTGGTGCTGCATTTCGGCCATTTTTTCGCGCATGTTGAGGATGATTTCAATCCCCGCCAGGTTAACCCCCATCTCGCGCGTCAGCGTCAGGATTACTTCAAGCCGTTCGAGATCAGAGTCGGTATAGAGCCGCGTGTTCCCTTCGGACCTCGATGGTTTCAATAATCCCACGCGTTCGTACAGCCGCAGAGTCTGAGGGTGCAGTTTATAGAGTTCCGCAACCGCCGAGATCATATATCCGGCGCGCGCCTTTTTCCTTTTCGGGTTTACGCTGGTGCGCGGCATGGCAGCGCTCCTCATTTCTGGCGGGCTCCAAGTACCTGCCTGCCGGCAGGCGGGGAGCCCGCACCCTACACCTTCGCCCGTTCAAAGAGATCTTTGCGTGGATCAACAGGAGCCAGACGCTCCAGTTCACGCAACAGTTCTTTCACGCGCTCATCAACAGGCTTTGGAACGATGATTTGCAGCTCGACGTATTGATCCCCGCGCCGCCCCGGCTGGCGAACCGAAGGGACGCCTTTGTCCCGCAGGCGCAATTTCTGGCCGCTGTGCGTGCCTGGCGGAATGCGCAGAAGTGAGCGGCCGTCCATCGTCGGGACCTCAATTTTCGCGCCTAGCGCCGCTTCAGTCACAGTAATGGGCACAACCGTGTAGAGGTCATCACCACGGCGGTCAAAAAAGGGGTGCGGCTGCACCTCCGTAATGATGTACAGATCGCCCGGCGGCGCGCCCGCCGTTCCGGCATTTCCACGTCCGGGAACGCGCACGCGCGAACCGGTCTGCACTCCCGCCGGAATCCGAACTTCGATGGTGTCCGAACGGCGCACCCGGCCTTCGCCACCGCATGTCCGGCAGATATTTCGAACGCGCCCGGTGCCGCCGCAGCGCGTGCAAGTCAAGTTGAAGCGCATCTTCCCGCTGGTCTGCGTTACCTGCCCAGTGCCGCCGCAGGCTGTGCAGGTCTGCGGTTGGCCCACCGATCCGGTGCCGCGGCATTCAGTGCATGTATCGAGGCGTGCGATCGTAAGCTTCTTCACCGTGCCGTGCACGGCTTCCCAAAAAGTAATCTCGATCTGATACTCAAGGCTTGATCCGGCTTCTGTATGCGAAGGCGCCTCGGCTGCCGCGCCGCCGCGGAAGAACTGGCTGAACAAATCGCGGAAACTGGGTCCGGCGCCCCCGCCTCCTCCGCCAAAATCGAATCCGCCGAAATCGAAATGCACGTCGCCGGGGTCCGCTCCCTCGGGCATTCCGCCAGCACCTGGCGTTTCGAAGCCGAATTGATCGTACATCTGGCGTTTCTTCGCGTCGGAGAGAACGTCGTAAGCTTCCTGCACTTGCTTGAACTTTTCTTCCGCGGATTTATCGCCGGGATTCAGGTCGGGATGATATTTTCGCGCGAGCTTCCGGTAAGCTTGACGGATTTCCTTCTGTGGCGCCTTGCGCGAGACGCCCAGCAAATCGTAGTAGTCCTGTTTAGTTGAAGTGGCCATGAAAGTCAGTAACTCGTGATTCGTGACTGATGATTCGTGACGAGAAGCTGTCCCACAAATCGCTTCGTACCAATTTTCTCCTCGCGAGAACTCTCCGGCCATGACGCGCCATCGGCGCGGAGCATGCCAGCCCGGGGCAACGCCCCGGGAACGTATCCGAGTACACGTTCTGCCCTGAAAGGGCGGAGGATTCCTGCGCCCTTGCAGGGCGCGCCGATCGATTCCGAAACCCATGGCGTTGCCCTGGGCTGGAGTGCGGCGGCGCTTTCAGCGCCGAAATCGATGTTGATCAAATCCAAATTCACAAGGTTTAATGGTCAGCCATTTATTTGATGGCCTCTCGTGTAGCGCCCGCCTTCAGGCGGGCATCTTCTCGAACCGGGAACGCCGTCCTGAGCGCTGTGTAGCAAACCAACCTGCACCTAAAGCTTCTCCCACCGTGCGTTCACCGATGCTAATTCCTGCTGTTCGCGTTGATGTTCTTCGCGCCGGCGTCGCCGCTCTTCATCCAGTTTTCCGCCCATCGCCGATTCCTTCTGGTTGGCTCGATCGATCCAGCGGTCGATCCAGGCTGTCTTTGCTTCCACGCTCGCGGCATCCGTCCGAAACCGGAGCAAATGGCCGCTGATGTCCACCGCGCGAGGAGGGAAATCGGGCGAGGGTGATTGCTGCGTTTCGTAAAACAAACGCTTCCAGTCCGCGCTAGGCGTCTCCGAAAGAGTGATCTGCACCATGTACAAATCTTCGCGCAGTTTCTGAATGGCTTGGGGCGGTCCGGCTCGCTTAATTCCCTCGTATGTCGTCAAATAAGGCTCCTGGGAGATCACAAAAAAAGTAATGTTGCGAGGAAAGTCGGACGGCCCAGCCTCCTCGCAACTCATGCTTCCGAATGAGTAGCACAGACTTCAGTCTGTGTGCTTTTGGTCGAATTCTGCTCAAATCAAAACCACACAGTCCCGCCGTGGCGGGACTGTGCCACCAAAAGCCACGCGCCCCCGACACTCTTAGTTCGGCTTTTTCGATTCGTCGACGTCCACGTACTCGGCGTCGATGACCTCACCCGGAGGAGGCGAACCCGATCCTGATTTCGGCCCGCCCGGCGTTCCAGCGCTACCGTCGGAAGAGCCTGAGGCCCCAGCCTGCGCCCCGCTTGCCTGGGCGCTCTTGTAAAGCGTCTCGGCCACAGCGTGGGAGGCGCGCTCGAGCTGCTGCGTTGCCGACGTAATCTGGTCGAGAATGCCACCGGCAAGCGCCGATTTTGCCGCCGCCAGAGCTTCTTCCACCGGCTTTATGTCCGATTCGGAGAGCTTCTCGCGGTTTTCGCCCAGCAACTTCTCCATCTGATATACGCGGTTGTCGAGAATGTTGCGCGCCTCGATCTCCGCCAGCTTTTTCTTGTCCTCTTCGGCGTGGGCCTCGGCGTCGTTCTTCATCTTCTCGGCTTCCTCTTTACTCAAGCCGGTGGACGCGGTGATGGTGATTTTCTGTTCCTTGTTCGTGGCGTGATCCTTGGCCGAAACATTCAAGATACCGTTGGCGTCAATATCGAAGGTCACTTCGATTTGCGGCATCCCGCGCGGTGCCGGCGGAATTCCCATCAAATGGAATTTGCCGAGCGTCCGGTTGTCCGCGGCCATCTTGCGTTCGCCCTGCATCACGTGAATCTCGACAGAGGGTTGGTTGTCCGCGGCCGTGGAGAACGTTTCGGATTTGCGCGTCGGGATCGTCGTGTTCCGCGGGATAAGCACGGTCATCACGCCGCCCAGAGTTTCCACTCCCAGCGACAATGGCGTCACGTCGAGCAGCAGAATATCCTTCACTTCGCCGCCCAGCACGCCGCCCTGAATCGCCGCGCCCACTGCCACGACTTCGTCCGGGTTCACGCCCTTGTGCGGCTCCTTGCCCCCGAACAGGTCCTTCACGATCTGCAACACGCGCGGTATACGCGTCGAGCCGCCCACCAGCACGACCTCATCGATCTTGTCCGGCGTGACTCCCGCATCGGAGAGAGCTTGTTTCGTCGGTCCGATTGTGCGCTGCAGGATGTCTTCCATCAACTGCTCGAGCTTCGCGCGCGGCAGTTTCAATTGCAGGTGCTTTGGCCCGGAAGCATCCGCCGTCAAGAACGGCAGGTTGATGTCGGTCTCCTGCACTTGCGACAGCTCGATCTTGGCTTTCTCGGCGGCTTCCTTCAGACGCTGGATCGCCATGCGGTCTTTGCTGACGTCAATGCCCTGATCTTTCTTGAATTCAGCGGCCAGCCACTCCACGATGCGATTATCGATGTCATCGCCGCCCAGGTGCGTGTCACCCGCGGTCGCTTTTACTTCGACCACGCCTTCGCCAACCTCGAGAATCGAGATGTCGAAGGTGCCGCCGCCCAGGTCGTACACGGCAATTGTCTCGTCTTTCTTCTTGTCCAGACCGTAGGCCAGCGCCGCCGCGGTCGGTTCATTGATGATACGCAGCACTTCCATTCCCGCGATTTCGCCCGCCTGTTTGGTCGCTTGCCGCTGGCTGTCATTAAAGTAAGCCGGGACCGTGATGACTGCTTTCGTTACCTTCTCGCCCAGGAAATCTTCGGCTGCGGTCTTCAGTTTCCCAAGGATCATCGCCGAAATTTCTGGCGGGCTGTAGGCCTTGCCGAAAATGTCGACGCGCGCATCGTCGTGCGGCCCGCGCGTCACCTTATAGGGCACGCGTTTTAGTTCATCGGTGACTTCATCGTAGCGATGCCCCATGAAACGCTTGATGGAATAAATCGTGTTTTCCGGATTCGTTACGGCCTGCCGCTTGGCCACTTGCCCAACCAGCCGCTCGCCCGACTTGGTAATGGCCACGACCGACGGAGTGGTCCGGCCACCCTCCTGGTTCGGGATTACCACCGGCTCTCCGCCTTGCATCACCGAAACAACAGAATTGGTCGTTCCAAGGTCGATTCCTATGATCTTGCTCATTGCTCCCTGCCTCCTTCAGACCCTCGCCCGGTAAGACCCGGCATGAGTGCCTAAGACGCAGCCATTATAAATATTGAGTGTGGCATTGTCAAGAAGTTTGATGCATTGCATCTCTTTTATTTACAGTATATTAGAAGCAATTAACAATCCCTTCCGCACACTCACCCAACCCCGTGATGACCATTCCCCAGAATGCAGTTTCCTGGTCCGCGAAGGGGAGGTTCGCCTTCCATCGCCTCCAACATCGACCCGGACAAACACTCGTGCATGGCGACGGCGTTACAACCCTCAGGTATTTAGCTTTTGGGATAACCATCTCCGCTAGTTTGACGTCTATCAGTGCAGGGCACACCAAATAGGGTTAGAATACCGGAATCGCGAATCTTTAGGAGAGCAACACGTGAAACCGCTTCTCAAACGGATCGGAATTCTTATCTTCGTTGTGGCACTTGCAGCGATTTCGGGCGTATCCGCGCGCCGGCAGACAAAGCCCGCAGCGAGCCCGTCGGCCAAGCCGGCATCGGTCGTGACTGGCTCCCCGGATGCAAAAGCGATGGGATCGAAGAGTGCGCCGATCACCATCGAGGTCTTCGAAGATTTTCAATGCCCCGCTTGCAGGAATTTCTTCGAGACGAGTTTGAAGCAAGTAATCGACGCCTATGTGGTCCCGGGAAAAGTGTACTTGATCCATCGCGACTTCCCGCTGGACATGCATCCCTACTCACACCAGGCAGCGCGTCTGGCCAATGCCGCCGCCGATCTCGGACAATTCCAGACCATTGAGCGTGCGCTATTCGATAGTCAGGATCAATGGTCCACGAACGGGAAGATCGAGGAGACCCTCGCCACTATCGTTCCTGCGGCGCAGATGAAGAAAATCCACGATTACGAGGCAGCGCACATCAATGACATCAACGCTTCGATCGAGCGCGACCACGCGATGGGCATCGAGCGGAAGGTCAACCAAACGCCATCAATTTATGTGACCTCGCACGGGAAGACGGAAGCGCTTCCAGGCGGCGGCGTGAATTACGATCTATTGAGAAATTATCTGGACTTCCTGCTGCGCCAATAACCATGGCCACTTCTGCAGTAGTTTCCGAATCGCAATCCCAATCGCGCGCCTGGCCACGCGTGCTTCTTGTTGTAGGCCGAGTCGCGCTTGGAGCGATTTTCCTCTATGCCGCCTACTCCAAACTTTATTTCAATGGTGGTTGGCATCTGAGGGACTACCACTTCTTTTTCGCAATGGCCATCGATTCCTACAATATGCTTCCCATTTGGGCGGTCGATTGGATGGCGCGGATATTGCCGTGGCTTGAGCTGACCCTCGGCGCGCTGCTTGTAATTGGCGTTGGCTTGCGTTGGGCCGCATCCATCACCAGCGGATTGTTGCTTGTCTTCATTGGAGCAATGACACGCGCGCTGATCCTCGGCATCAAAATCAAATGCGGCTGCTTCGGCAATGACGAGCCGTTAACCGTGCTCACATTGCTCCGCGACAGCAGCCTGCTCATCCTGGCTCTCGCGGTCACCATCGGCGCCTTCCTCATCAAGAGACGCAGGGCCGCGGTTTCCTCCTGATCTTCGCGTACTCCGCAAGCATTTGCGATAGAATGAAATTCAGATGGTAGAGTTGCCGCCAATAACGCTGCGCCTGCGCGGCCGTAAGGTTGTGGGACGCGTCGCCTTCGCATTGTTGCTGCTGGGCTCGATCGCCTTTGGTGCGCTGGCAGGACTGCTCTTTGTTTACTCGAGCGACCTCCCGCAGATTCGCGCCTTGGAAGATTTCCGCCCCGACATCGTCACCGAACTCTACGCCGACGACGGCCAAATCATCGGCAGCTTCGCTCTGCAGCGGCGCATCCTGCTCACCTACGAACAGATTCCGCAGGTCCTGAAGGACGCGATCCTCACCACCGAGGATCAACATTTTGAACAGCATTGGGGCGTGGACTTTACGCGCGTGGCCGGCGCAGCCTGGCGGAACCTGCTGGCGCATCGTGTCGCCGAGGGCGCCAGCACGCTCACCATGCAGCTGGCCGGCACGCTGTTTCTCGACCGCTCCGATCGCACCATGCGCCGCAAGATTCAGGAAACTTTGCTGGCCCTCCAAATCGAGCGCCACTACACCAAGCAGCAGATTTTCACGATGTACTGCAATCAGATTTATCTTTCCCATGGCAACTACGGATTTGAGGCCGCGTCGGAATATTATTTCGGCAAACCCGTGGGCAAGCTCACAGTGCCGGAGGCCGCGCTTCTGGCAGGCATGATCCGCGGACCGAGTTATTCACCGATCCTGCATGCGCAGCGGGCGCTGGCGCGCCGCAACATCGTCCTGGATCGCATGGCCCGTGCGGACAAGATCACCCAAGCGCAAGCGCAGCAAGCGATCGCGCAGCCGCTGGCGTTGCACGTGGAGGCCCCGCACAACACTCTGGCCCCGTATTTTGTCGAAGAAATCCGCAAATATCTGGAAAGCACGTACGGCACTCAAACGGTGCACGAACGCGGGCTCCGTGTATACACGACGCTCAATGTCGATGCGCAGCGCGCGGCCAACCAGGCCATCCGCGATGGGCTGCACGCTTACGACCGGCGTCATGGTTGGCGCGGCAAGCTCGACAACATTCTCCGCGATCATCGCGATACGCTTGAATCCTACGAGGACGATGACTGGCGTTTGCCGATCGGAAAGGGCGACTATGTCACTGGCCTGGTCACGGCGGTTGATAACAAAGCTGCGACCATCAAGGTTGGTCCTTATCGCGCTCTGCTCACCCAGCCCGACTTTGCATGGACCCGGCACCAAGCGCCTAAAGAAATCCTAACCGCCGGCGACCTCGCGCAGGTTTCCATCAAGGATATAAATGGCGTCGTCGCGCATGTGCAGCTCGAGCAGAACGTGGGCCCGCAGGCCGCCATGGTGGCCATCGACAATCCCACCGGCGAAATCAAGGCCATGGTGGGCGGCTACAGCTTCGATGAATCGAAATTCAATCGCGCCACGCAAGCGCAGCGCCAGGTCGGTTCCTCCTTCAAGATCTACGTCTATTCGGCCGCCGTGGAATTAGGGTTCACTCCATTCGACACCATTCTGGACGCGCCGTTTACGACCATGAGCGGCGGACAGCCCTACTCGCCGCACAATTACGATGAAAAATTCGAGGGCATGATTACGCTGCGGCGCGCACTCGAGGGTTCACGCAACGTTCCTGCCGTGAAGCTCGCTGAAAAAATCGGCATGAATAGCGTGATCGATATGGCCCGCCGCTTCGGGATCACCAGCGCCCTGCCGCCCTATCTGCCGATTACTCTCGGCGCTGCCGACCTGAATCTTCTCGAGCATACTTCGGCGTTTACCGTATTCCCCGATGACGGCATTCGCATCGACCCGCACATGATCCGCCGCGTGACCTCCTACGACGGCGCTTTGCTCGAGCAGGCCCATCCGGCTGTTCACGATGTGGTCCAACCTGACGTGGCGCGCACTATGACCGCGATGCTCGAAGATGTCGTGCAATTTGGAACCGGGATGCCCGCCCGAGCGCTCGGCCGGCCCGCCGGCGGCAAGACCGGCACCACAAATGATTTCACCGACGCCTGGTTCATCGGCTTCACGCCGCAGTTAACCGCTGGAGTATGGGTCGGCTATGACGACAAAGCCGTGTCGCTGGGCAAGCCCGAAACCGGAGCAATCGCGGCGCTGCCCATCTGGCTGGAATTCATGCAAGCCGCCCTCGCAAGCAAACCCATTGAAACTTTTCAAAACGTGGTGCCGCTCGAACAGCTCGCGTTGACGAAAACTGTGCATGTAGATACGCCTGACTCTGCCCCGACCGAGGCGGGTGAGGTGCCAAGGGGCAATGACACCTCTCCTGCAATGGATACAAAGCCACCGGGCATCGCGCCCGCATCAAAAACACCGGCCGAACCGGTCCTGCCACCCAAGCAGACGCCGATTTCCACCGCCGATCCTCGCGGATAGCTCTACGCTCTTCTGGAATTGCCACGTTTGCGGAATGGGTCCCAGCCCTGCGCCCGGAGAGGTTTCGTTCGGCCTTCGTCATCCATCAATAGGATTCTCTTGCTCCGTGTGACTTCGCCGATGATTGTGATAGGAACGCCGCGAACCGCGCGTGGCAAATGCCGCGCCTGGCGTCTCGGCACGGTGAAGAGCAGTTCGTAGTCCTCGCCGCCATCAAGAGCGAGATGCAACGGGTCGAGGCCGAGCTTCTCCAGATCCCTCGGCAGCGCGACCTTGGGAATTTTGGCGGCCCACACCTTCGCGCCAACGCCGCTTGCCTCGCAAAGATGCGCCAAATCCATTGAAAGACCATCCGAGGTATCAATCATCGCGGTGGCCTTTCCGGTCCTTGCCAGCCACGCGCCCAATGCGAGTTGCGGCCCGGGATGCAAGTGCTTCTGAAGCAGCCCCTGCCATTTTCTTCGCACAGGCAACCCTCGCTGTAATAACCGCAGCCCAAGCTCAGCCTCGCCGAGTGTGCCGCTTACGCAGATCACGTCCCCCGGCCGTGCGCCGGACCGCAATACCGCCCGGCCGGGAACAACTTCACCAATTACGGTGAGGTTTATCGCAGCCTCAGGATTTCTCGTCGTGTCGCCTCCAGCCAGGACGAGCCCGAAGCTACGCGCTGCCCGCGACATTCCCTTCAGGAAGCGGTCAAACCATTTTCCGGTGCAAGAAGGTGGCAGGGCCAGGCTCAGCAGAAAATAGCGCGGCCGGGCGCCCATGGCGGCTAGATCACTGGTTGCGCGCGCCAGCGCCTTGTAGCCCACAACCTCCGGAGCATGAATCCGCAGCAGAAAATGGACGTTTTCGAGAAACGCATCGATCGTGAGCACCCATTCGCGGCCTGCACGTGGGCGAATCACCGCAGCGTCGTCCCCGATGCCGACCCGTAGTCCAGCACCGACCTGCGACGCGAGGGTTCCCGCTACCCGTTCGATCAGTTCCCTTTCACTGGCCATCAGTACAGTTGTCCTGACCCCATTCGGTATGCTCTCATAGGAGTAACAACAATTGTAAAGCTTAGAGTCCCAGTAGCGTCACAGGCGTTCGGATTTCCTTGACCGAGAAAAAAAGGGTTGACTCCGCCCAAGCCTGAATCTAGACTGTGCCCGGTTTCGAACCAGGGCTCGCGGTTCAAACGACCGGTACCGGTTGCACCACTAGTTGCCGTTCAGGGGTAGGGCGGCAGCAGCACCCTCGAAGTATTTAAGAAGTTTTTAAGTTTGCGGACTTTTGACTATGAAGCCAGCGGCTTATACTTTTTTTGTGGCGTCCAACCGGAAGGGGACCTTCCGCAAAATTGTCATTCCCGTCTTTGCGCTGCATTTCCTTGCCATTCTTGCGGTTGTGGGAGGAATCACGGTCATTGCGGCGGCTAGTTCCTACACGCGAATGTTGTGGAAAGTGGGAAATTACAACACGCTGCGTCGCCAACAGGACACCCTGAAGCACAATTACGAACAGTTGCAGTCGTCCGTCCAAGACACCAATCAGAGGTTGAATTCGTTGCAGTCCCTGGCCACGGAAGTGGCCATGACGTACGGTTTCATGCGATTCCGTCAGAGCCCCTTTGGTCTGGACAATGATTCGGCAGGTTCGAACCCCGGGTTCGAGCAGTCCATGGCTCAGTTTGACTTCCTGGAAAAGAACGTGACTTCCGCAGCGCTTCCCACAGGCGGCCTGCGCCTGCTTACAGTGCCTGGCTTGGGTGACTTGACTGCCACCCCTACTTTGTGGCCTGTGATCGGGCATCTGACGGGAACCTTCGGCGAGCGGATGGACCCATTCAGCGGTGAAGGTGCCTTTCACACCGGTGTGGACATCTCTTCGACTTACGGCGACGCGGTCCGAGTCGCGGCCGACGGCGTGGTGATCGAAGCGGATACTCGAGCGGGTTATGGACGCCTCGTTGTGGTCGACCACGGCTACGGTCTTACGACTTATTACGGCCACCTTTCCACGATTAACGTCCTGCCAGGTCAGCAACTCCGGCGCGGCGATTCGATTGGCAATGTCGGCGTGAGTGGACGGTCTACCGGCCCGCACGTTCACTACGAAGTTCGCATCAACGGCGCACCTGTCAATCCCATGCGTTACTTGCGTTACGCTGCTTCGGCGGATTGATTCCCTCGAGCGGACCCTCACCTGCCATCCCTTCGTTCTACTTCTTCTTCTTTTGCCCACCGTTTAATTTTAAAACGTCGGGAGTGATTTCGACCAGAATGCGGACCCGCTCGGCCGTTGCCTTGACGTCAGCTGTTTTGAGCAGGGTTTCAAGCACGCCAAACGTCGCAGGATCCATGGACTGGCGCGTCTTCGGACTTTCCAGCCCAGCCTGTCCGAACATGCGCAGAGTTTCAAGCGCTGATTGAAGTTGGCGAGCGTCGCTGCTCGTCAAGCACTCTCCTTCGGCCGAAACGCGCAGATTTTCCCCCTCGGGACGGGCGGCCAGCGTGATCCACTGCACGGATCGAACCAGGTCTGCGAGCTGCGCGGACTGCATTCCGCCTGGAGCAAAATTGTCTGGAATCGGGGGGACGCGGCTGACGACAAACATAGCCGAACCCGTCACGCGCGCGGCCCTTTCGCGAGCAGGATCTGCCGCGGAGTCCGGGCCCTGTGCTGCCAGCACAGGCGCGATGCTGGTCCCTTCAATCATTGCGAGGCGATGATCATTCAAAAATACGAGAGAGTTCCAGGTGGGTTCCGTCGCACTTCCAGTTGAGCCCGCACCCGCCGGTTGACGCGAGGGGAATAGAAAAACGTCGTGTCCTTGTTGGTGGTCGAGTTTTCCTTCCCTCATTGCGTAGTCGTGAATCTTCTGCCGATCGAATCGGCCCTCGGCCACCGCAACTGTTTTTTTCCGCTCTTGCCCAAAAGGCTGGGGCCATGAAGCGATCGCCACCCGGTCCAGGTCTTTCTCGAAATCGAATCCCGTCGCCTGGACGAATTTCGCATAGTCGGAGTCGGGGACTGCAAGGGGAGAGCGGTCTGGCCGGTTCTGATAAAAGGAAGACCCTCGAATGGCTGCCAGATCTACATAGACAAGAGTTGGCGCGCCAGCGGGAACCTGGGAGAGTAGCTCCAAATCGGGCGACGCGTGGGCGGAATCTCCGCGCACTTCCACATAAAGCACTGTTGCCGCCGCGAGTACCGCCAATGCGCCAGCTATGAGCAGGCCGCCCCTGTATTTCCGCATTCGTTCCCCCTCCAGAATGCATTCTCTCACTCGCAGTGTTCGGGCGCCATCGTTCCTCCTAATTTTTTTCCTCCAAGTGCAGGCGGTTGATGTACAATTAGGGTTCCAGCCACGGCTGTCCGGAATATGGATTATGGTGTGTCTAAAGTCTTTCACAGCACCCCTTGCAATTGAAGTTCCTTTTTGTTATATTTTCTCGGTTTGAGCCGTGCTGGCGTAGCTCAGTTGGTAGAGCATCTGATTTGTAATCAGAGGGTCGGGGGTTCAAATCCCTCCGCCAGCTCTGCCAAAAAAATTTGAGTCAGGGGATGATTCCCGTTTTTTACGGGAGGCGGGTTTCTGCATCGCGAAGCTGGCGGAATTGTGTCTCTTCTTTATTTCTTGAGCACAGTAGCCTTCTACGTTGTGATTCCCCCGTGCGGACGGGTGGGTGAGTGGCTAAAACCAGCAGACTGTAAATCTGCCGCTCCTTGCGGGCTACGGAGGTTCGAATCCTCCCCCGTCCACCACCTGATCGCATCGCCAGTCACGCCCCGAAGTATGGACGGTGTATCTTGTTTTGTCGAAACTCTGCGTCGCCGTGAAATCCGTTGGAGCAAGGCTTTCGGCGTATCCGTGTGACGCGTGCGGGCATTATTTTAAACCCGCTGGAATTTCGAGACCGCTAGAAAAAAGATTGCGCTGCATGCGGCAAACAGAACTCGCCTGGGTAGCTCAGTTGGTAGAGCGCGTCCTTGGTAAGGACGAGGTCACCGGTTCAATCCCGGTCCCAGGCTCCAGAGGTCGCGGGGCGGGCTCAACTTTTACGCTGAACGGGTCAAGTGAAGCGTGGAGCCCGACAGGAATTGGATTTGGCAAGCAGGGCGGGGGTAACTCAACGGTAGAGTCTCGCTCTTCCAAGGCGATGGTTGCCGGTTCAAATCCGGTCCCCCGCTCCAGAGTTTGTTTTGTAGGGGAGCATGCGTGCGATTTCCGACCCGAGTCGTCAAGGCGACGGTCTTTCGCCAGGCGTCAATCGAGCGGTTGCAGGATGCGAAATGCTTGCAGGAAGCGGGAAGGTTTCAGGGCTCCATTTATCTTTGCGGGTATGCCCTGGAGTGCCAATTGAAAGCCAACGTTTGCACGGCTCGGAGAGTTGGATTTCTTGAAGAGCGCGAGGCAAAGATACTCGGCCATGAACTGGCGCGTGTGTTGGATGCGGCTGGGCTCAGGCGGAAGTTGAACGAAAATGAAGATTTGCGAACTGCTTTCTACCGGATCGCAAATCGCTGGTCAACGGGAATCCGCTATTCCGGAAGTGGAAGCAGTAGGCGAGAATGCGAGCAGTTCTTAAGTGAATCAGTGGATTTACTTTCGTGGCTAAAGACCGAATCAAAATCGTAGAACGGGCGTTGGAAAGCGGCTTTCGCTCCAAGGGCGTCAAGGTATGGATACTTGCTGAAAAAAGCGACTATAAGGATTTCATTCGCATGTACGTGATTTCGGACTTCTTCCGCGGGAAGAGGGAAAAGGATCGCATAGGTGAGATTTTTTCGATGTTGGAGCAGAACGGCGCAAAAGACGCAATAGGAAGAATGTCATTGTGCGTGCCTATGACAAAGAGGGAGTACGACAAGGAATTCGGTCTCGGCGTTTTGCTTGGTCCTCTTTCGGGGGTTGGCCCGCAAAAAGCTCGACGCAAGTTGAAGTCTCGTCCGAAGACGCAAAAGCTCGCCCTAGTTCGGGCAACCAAGTAGTCGCTCTGAGGAGCAGACACAGCGATGGCGAAGGAAAAGTTCGAGCGCAACAAGCCGCACCTGAATATCGGGACGATCGGGCACATCGATCACGGGAAGACAACGTTGACGGCGGCCATCACCAAGGTGCTGTCCAAGCACAACCCCAAGGTGGCGTTCCGGGCGTTCGATTCGATCGATAACGCGCCGGAAGAGCGGGAACGCGGGATCACCATCGCGGTGTCGCACGTGGAGTACGAGACGGCCAACCGGCACTACGCGCACATCGATTGCCCGGGGCACGCGGATTACGTGAAGAACATGATCACGGGCGCGGCGCAGATGGACGGAGCGATTCTGGTGGTGGCGGCGACGGACGGGCCGATGCCGCAGACGCGGGAGCACATTTTGCTGGCGCGGCAAGTGGGCGTGCCGTCGATCGTGGTGTTCATGAACAAGTGCGACGCGGTGGAAGATCCGGAATTGCTGGAACTGGTGGAACTGGAAGTGCGGGAATTGCTGAAGCTGTACCAGTTTCCTGGGGACACGATCCCGGTGGTGCGCGGATCGGCGCTGGGCGCGCTGAACGGGGAAGCCAAGTGGGAGAAGTCGATCGAAGAGTTGATGGAAGCGGTGGACAAGAATATTCCGCAGCCGCAGCGGGACGTGGACAAACCGTTCGCCATGCCGATTGAAGATATATTTTCGATTTCGGGACGCGGGACGGTGGTAACGGGCCGCGTGGAGCGTGGCAAAGTAAAAGTGGGAGAAGAAGTAGAGATAGTGGGCTTCCGTCCGACGATGAAGCGGGTGGTGACGGGCATCGAGATGTTCCGGAAGCTGCTGGACGAAGGACTGGCGGGAGACAACGTAGGGTTGCTGCTGCGCGGGACGGAGAAGGAAGAAGTGGAGCGCGGGCAAGTGTTGTGCAAGCCGGCGTCGATCACGCCGCACACGAAGTTCAAGGCGGAAGCGTACGTACTGACGAAGGAAGAGGGGGGACGGCACACGCCGTTCTTC
>Ga0210410_10000418_pt1 | contig 48908 bp, 45 predicted proteins | sample IncBWC4MmetaG_FD_161058 | JGI IMG/M metagenome (GOLD analysis project Ga0210410, IMG submission 161058) | Forest soil microbial communities from Barre Woods Harvard Forest LTER site, Petersham, Massachusetts, United States - Inc-BW-C-4-M | ecosystem: Environmental > Terrestrial > Soil >...
AGAAAAACACACCACTCGGCAAATCCCTCGTTCCACCCGCGCATGTATCAACCCGTCTTGATCCATCTCGCTGTAGGAAACATTCGGCAGCATCGCTGGATAGTCGTTGTCGAAAACAAATGTCTCAGAGTACGCGGGATTCCGCACTCCTTCGGCCCGCACATTCCCTGGACACAAGTAGCATTCCGGGTCGTACTGCATGGCCTGCGGGGGCGCCACCTTCTCCACTTTCCCCAGCCACGGCCGCTGTGTGCGGTGCGGCGAGACAAGAACCCATTCCCGCAAAAGGGGATTCCAGCGCCGGTGCGGTGTGGTGCGAAGAGCTGTGCCATTCATGGTCTCGATACCCTACACGGCCATTTCGTCTTACTCAACAGGCCGCCACCATCGGCCGGCGCGCAGATGTGATTCGTCGGGACGATGCCGGTTTCTTTCTGATATGCACTAGCCACGCTCTCCGCAAATGCCTCGGCGCTGGAAGTCTCGACCAGATTGATAATAGCTCCCCCGAAACCGCCTCCGGTCATCCGCGCACCGTAAACACCAGCCCGCTGGCTGGCCAGCTCAACCATCAAATCAAGTTCGGCACAACTTACTTCAAACATGTCGCAGAGGCTCCCGTGTGATTCGGCCATATACTCGCCGAATTGGTGCACACTTCCCATTCGAAGCGCTTCCATGCCATGCAACACGCGCGCATTTTCCGTGACCACATGATGCGCGCGCTTATACGCAACCTCCGAGAGAAGTCCGCGATACTCTCGAAGCTGTTCCAAGTTCACGTCCCGTAAGGCACGGATACCCGGCAAAACCATTTTTGAGAGAACGCACCGGCTCTTCACATTCTTCCCGGCGTCGATTGTACTCTCCCCCAGCAAGCTTATGTTTCATTCCGGTGTTGCAAACGACGAGCCTGACGGATGCGAGAATTGGCACGAGTCAAACCGTAGCGAGCGGCAGTCGAGCATCAAAGCATGATTCGCGCGCCCGTGCAGCGAAAGAAACTGATCCATGATCCCCCACAACGCATCCCGACGAAATCGTTTTCCGCCTGTTGGCACATGCGGGCAAGCCAGGTCCGGTCAATTGAGAGTCCAGACTCTTCGGCGAGCGCAAGGACCGTCGCCTCTTCAATCGATGCCGAAGAACTGAGCCCAGCGCCGATCGGAACCTCTCCGCAGATCAGCAAATTCGCCCCGGCCAGCGCAAACCCTGCCTTCTCTAGTTTGCGCGGCGACTCCAACTGAATAATCACTCCAGGTATGCGACGGCCGCAACGCGTCGGAAGACAATCCCACTTCGGTCTGATCCCGGAACTCCTCAGAAAAAAAACAAGCCTGCGATCCTTCCTCGGACTGGCCGCTACCCAGCAGTAAAACCCAATGGCCGCAGGCATCACGAAGCCGTCGTTGTAATCCGTATTCTCTCCGATCAGGTTTACGCGGCCAGGAGCCCGATAGACACGCGGATTCACTCCGAACCGCGTGCGAAACTTTTCCGCGATACTTTTCCCGCCCTGTCATCTTCGGCTCAGAGGGTATTTTTCAAATTGGTCTGAAGGAGAGAGTTCGGCTTGGGCAAAAGGATTGAACCACCGACCTCCTGCTCCCGAACTATAGAGCTCAGTTCCAGAAGCGCTTTCTCTGGCATCGCTTATGGGACAAGAAGCGTTATTTCCCCTCTCTTAGTTGTACACAACTTGTACCTAAGTGGCTTAGGGAAGAAGGCGCTCGCCAGTCACGTTCCCGTCGCGTTTCGTTCGGGAACCGGACTTTCACCACGCGCGGTCAGCTTGGATGTTTCTGCTCATACAGACGCTTTTGCTAACGAGACGACCTCTTCAGGAGTATCTTTTACCCATCGAGTTCGCCCATCGGTCATCTGAAGTTCGGTCACATTCTGGCCAGTGCCAACAGTAACAATCTGGTCGGTATTGACGAACACGGCGCCAACTTCCTGCCCAGTCTCGTTTGCCTTGCGAGGTTTAATTAGCGCCATGCATCTCACCAACGAGGTCGGTCTGGGCTGACAATGGGTCGGGCACCTGCGGGACAGGGTTTCCCCTCATGCCCGACGAGCAGGTGCCTAATCACGGCGTTGATACGCTTGCATTTTTCGCCGTTTAGTTCCGCATCTTCGTAAAATGACACGTCTTTAGACCTGCGAATTTTCCTCAACTGGCGGGAAACGTCAGCCGCCTCGCGTTTCAAAGCATCGAGTTCTGCGCACATACCTTTCGCTCCGGCGGCTGGCGATTCTACGTTCCGGGTTCGAGCAACGCAAGAGCATTTTCGTACTCCGTTCCGGACTAATAAGCTCGATCCAGTCGCTGCGAGTCCAAGATGAGTTCGGTCCTCGTGATCGTAAAGCAGGTAGGAAGACATCGGCCGTTGGAGATGTCAGACGGCCGCAATTTGGCTGGACGCGAAATTGGGTGACAATCGGGCCGTTAGCATGGAGGGTTCGATCCTCCTTTGTGGTACGCCTTCTATCGCCCTAGCTGCTTCATCCGCGGTCGGCATGCTATAGCCGATGATAACGATCTTGTCGGAGGATTGCCGAGCGCATTCAGCCAGAGAATCTGTGAAGGCCATCCCGCTACCGCGGATGCATTCACACGTTGACATGGGTTAGACGCCGCCGGTCACGACATTAATCCCGGGCCGCCTCAGCGTTTCGGTTGCGGACAATTCTCGTCGAAACCGTAGATGCCGGAGTCGCGTCAGTTCGACTAGCGGTCGCCACACGGCGTGCACTAGGTGGTGTTTGATGAGTAGCCGCCAGAACCGGTTGGAGCGCTTATACAGGTACGACATCGCCAGATACGGCGCGACAGAGCGCGAATCTGCCGGCCTGCGCCGCCAAATCGAGGTAGGTGAGAAGAGACGCTGATAAATCCAGGCGTAACCTCGTTCCAATTCTTCGGGCGTCATGTGTTTCGGGCGAAAGACCGCGTGGGCGGTGTCGTATTGAGTCCAGTCGCGGTGCAGCAAACGGCCCTCCGCTTCCATTTGGCGGAACAGCGGCGTCCCCGGATACGGCGTAAGGATGTGAAACGTCGCGCACTCCAGACGGTTTTGCTCGATCCACTCGGCCGTCCGAGTGAAGACGTCTTTCCGGTCGTGATCGAATCCCAGTACGAACGAACCATTCACCTGGATGCCGTTGTCGTGCAGCATGCGGACTCGGCGCCCATAGTCGGCAGTCTTCGGCGTTTTCTTCCTGGCCTCAGAGAGATTTTCATCTGTGAGCGATTCGAATCCCACGAATACGCCCGTACATCCGGCGATCGCCATGGCACGGATTAAACCTGGATCGTCGGTGACATCAATGGAGACTGCCGCGCTCCAGATCTTGTTCAAGGGGAGCAACGCATGACACAATTTGCGCAAATACTCCGGGTTGGATCCCAGATTGTTGTCGATGAAGACGGCGTAAGGCTGCTTATCCGCCAGGAATTCCGCCGCGACCTGCTCGGGAGCTCGCATTCGGTACGGCATACGCAAGCCATCGGTAGCTAGGTAACAAAACCCGCACCGGTTGTGACAGCCACGGGTGGCAATCAGACTGGTGGTTGTGAGAAAACTCCTGCGCGGGAGAATCGATCGGCGGGGCGCCGGGTCCCGACGATAGTCAGTCTCGTAGGTGGCTGCGTATTTCGACCGCAAACAGCCCGCCTCCACGTCCGCCAGAATCCGCGGCCAGAGCTGCACGCCATCCCCCACAGCAAGAGAATCCGCGCACGGCGCACACTCTTCGGGACATGACAGGACGTGCAGGCCGCCCAGCACGACCTTACTTCCGCGACTTCGGTACCATTGCGCAAGCTCGAACGCCCGCCTCGCGAAGGTCAGGTGGACGGTGATCCCCACCACCTCGGGCATCGGTGCAAAAGGTGGCCGCCCATCGAGGAGGTTCTCGTCCCAATACTGAAGCCGCCAGTGTTGTGGTGTCGTCGCGCCGAAACTGGTCAAAGCGAGGGTTGGCGTAAGCACGTGCTTTCCGAAGCTCGCGTTGGGATCCTTTGGGTAGAAGGGGTTAATCAGGAGCGCATAGCGGGGCTGTATCGGTCCTGCAAGGATCGCGGGACTCAACAGCGGCGGCCGGGTCATCTCAGGCGGGCACCATCGGCGTCTCGGGACTCGCAACCACGGCTGATTGGCTGCACTCACGAATGTACTTTGCACTACAAAGTACTTCATGTCAAGAATGTTATCCGTGCCGGTTGCGTGGCGGGTCTTTTCCCGATCAGCCGGTGTGTCTGGGGTGCGCCTGTCGCTTGGCTGCCTAACGCCTCTACTCGCGGCAGGGGAGCCAAAGGAACGCGAAGTCCCTGCGGGAAACGTCAAATCGAGGCCACTGCAGTGACAGAGGCGGTTCGCTAAAACGTGGTGCCTAACGGCCCTGACAGCCCGTTACTGGTATTCTAAGAAACGCTATGCCGCGACTTATGGGACCCTGATCGGACCCAGTTTTTTTGATTGCACCTTCCGGCGTGTTATGCATCGGACCGACGCCATGGCACGGTTCGGTCAACAGGGCCGCGTATAAGAGGCTCCATCGAAGTCGCAGCGCCTACTACCCGGGAAGACGCTGAACCAAGAAGCCGAAACCGTAACTTGCTCACTCTTTTCTACGTATTCTCCTCAGAGAGGGTTCCGCATCGTCCGAGGTTCGTACTTCGCACGATCGAGCAGAGTAACTGGAGAGACTTTTTTCCGTCCCATGCTCGCCATTCGTGACAATCTTGCGCAATGCCTCAGCGCTCTGCGCTCGCACAAGCTGCGCGCCTCGCTCACCATGCTGGGGCTGACGATCGGTGTGGCCACGCTGATCACCGTCATGACCATCGTGCAAGGGGCAAATCTCTATGTCGAACAGAAGATCGCCAACCTGGGCACCAACGTCTTCCAAGTTGCGCGTACACCCTTCGCGGTCACCGACTTCAACATCATCATCAAAGCTCTGAAGTACAAGAAAATTGAAGTCGACGACATGCACGCGATTGCCCAGGGATGTCCCGCCTGCGAAGTGGTTGGCGCGACGGCGAGCACCACTGTCCGGGCGCGTTACGGCAACAAAGAAGTGCCGGACGTCAGTTTCTCCGGGCAAACGGCAAACATGGCGGATATTGATACCCGCGCGGTCGTGCTCGGCCGCTACTTCACTCCCACCGAAGCAGAGCATCGCACCGACGTCTGCCTCATTGGCGATACGCTCGTGCAGCAATTGTTTCTCGGCACGGATCCCGTCGGGAAGACTATTCGCCTCGGCAACAATGAACTCATGGTCATCGGCGTGATGGAGAAGGTTGGCAGCGTCCTCGGGCAGGACCAGGACAATTTCATCATGGCCCCGCTTCCGGTGTTCCTGCGCATCGAGGGGATTCATACCAGCCTGATCGTCAACGTCAAAAGCAGCAAAGAGAACTTTGAAACAGCGCAGGACCAAGCGCAGCTGCTTTTGCGCTCACGCCGCCACCTTAGCGGAAAAATGGAAAATGACTTCTTCATCGGCACCAAGGAAAGCTATATGGCCTTGTGGCGCAGCATCAGCTCCGCATTTTTTGGTGTGTTCATCCTGGTGAGCGCCATTTCGGTGGTCATCGGCGGTATCGTCATCATGAACGTCATGCTGGTGAGCGTCAGCTTGCGGCGCAGGGAGATCGGCGTGCGCCGCGCGGTCGGCGCAACGCAAAGCGATATCCTGCGCCAGTTCATCGCGGAAAGCGTGCTGCAATGTATCGCCGGAGGAATCGCGGGCATCTCCATGGGTTTTCTGGTTGCACTGGCCCTACGGACCTTCACTCCTTTCCCGGCCTCCGTGCAGACTTGGGTCGCGGTGCTGGGAGTATTGCTCAGCTCCGCCGTCGGATTGTTTTTTGGGATCTATCCGGCGTTGCGCGCCTCGCGGCTCGACCCGGTTGTGGCGTTGAGGTCGGACTGATGCCCGTTATGACGATTGCGCAAGCCCGCGAAAACTTCCATGCCGCAATGGAGACGTTGCGCTCCTCCAAGGTGCGCTCCGCGCTCACCGTCCTGGGCATCGTCATCGGCGTTTCCTCGGTGATTTCCATGGCTGCGATCATCCAGGGCCTCAACAAGTTCGTGCAGGAGCGCGTGGAATCTCTCGGCTCTCGCACTTATTTCATCTCGCGATTTCCGCCCGGCACGGATCCTTCTCGCTGGCCGGACCGCATTCGTGTACGCAAATATTTTGAATACAACTACGCCAGCTTCATCCGCGATGCCGCTCCCGACGTGCAAGCCTTGACCACCATCGGCACGCGCGGTTTTTTTTTCGGCGATTCAAATCTCATCACCAGCGGCCACTATAGCGTCGAACAGGTCATCGTGCGCGGCGCGGAGCCGGAATACATCAATGCCATACCGCTCTTCAGCATCGAGCGCGGCCGCTTTATCAGCACCTTCGACCAGGAGCACGCCCGCCCGGTCGTTGTGCTAGGTGCGGCCATCAGCGAATCACTCTTCCCCAACACCGACGCCCTCGGAAAAACCGTGCGCATCAACGGCAGCGTCTACGAGGTCATCGGCGTGTTCGAACACGATCAGGGTTTGTTTGTTGGCCCTGGCGTGGATATTTTCGCGATCATTCCGCTGAGCAGCTTCAAGAAGGCGTACCCGGAAGCGAAAGAGTTGATCTTGGCTTTCACCGTCCCGGACAATGTGAACGTCGAAACGGCGCAAGGCGAAGTCATCCAGGCCATGCGGCGCCTGCGCCGCCTCCCCGCCGGCAAAGAGAATGATTTCGAAGTGAGCTCACCGGACTTCATCAGTAATTTGTGGAACCAGCTCACAGGAGCGCTGGTGATTCTCACTACAGTGATTAGTTCCATCGGACTGCTAGTGGGTGGCATCGGGGTGATGAACATCATGCTGATTTCGGTGACCGAGCGCACCCAGGAAATCGGCGTGCGCAAAGCCATCGGTGCGCGCCGCGCGGACGTCCGCCTGCAATTCTTGCTTGAGGCTGTGGTTCTCACGCTGATCGGCGGCACACTCGGTATTCTAATCGGAGCCGCTGTTTCCGCGACGGTGCGCACTCTGGTGCCTTCGATTCCCGCAACACTGTCCTATCTGTGGGTTTCTATCGGGTTTGCGATCTCCGTCGGCGTGGGACTATTCTTCGGTTACTATCCGGCGAATCTAGCGGCCAATCTCGACCCCATCGATTGCTTGCGGTATGAGTAAAAAATCAGTGTTTACCCATGTCTTCGCTCCAACCGGATGACGGCCTTTTGAGTAACGTTCCGTGCTGATAGGGGACGGGTGAAGCTTACGGCTCCGGTGCGCGTATATATCTGCAAGAAGGCCCAAATGCCCTATTCGCCCATTTTGATTGTTCATATTTTCGGTGGATATCCTCCTACGTGAATATGTCTTGACGCGCGTATATGCTCATTGAGGCATATTTTCTGGCCAGGATGGACGTACTTAAAGCGCTGGCGGAGCCGAACCGTTTTCAAATCGTCGAACTGTTGCGGGACGGCCCACGGCCTGTCGGGGACATCGTCCATCGATTGAGCCTCCGCCAACCGCAAGCCTCCAAACATTTTCGCGTGCTCACTGATGCCGGACTGGTTGACGTTCGCGTGGATGCCCAGCGGCCAGCTTCAGCATGAACTACGCATATTGCTCCACCTGGTTTCAAAGGGTGACCCCACGAAGCTCGACTACCGTCCCACTCCCACGCAGCGCAGTCTGCTGGAGCTGCTGCAATACCTGACCAGATTTGGTCCGATCCGTCTCCGCACCATCAAGGTGGGAGTGTGGGATATGGACGTATGGCGCGATACGTGGCGCACTCAGGAGGCAGCGGCAAAGGGGAGGAACCTGGAACAGATAAAGGACGCGCTTGGCGCGCAATCCGCATCGTTTGTAGAATTACTAGGGTCCATATCCGATGCCGACCTGCGCAGCGAGATGGAAATGTTCGGGAGCAAGGCCAGTCGAGGATCGTGGTTAGTCTGGATGGTTCTGTGCCACTACGTGGCCTATCGCATGCAGCTGTTCTTGTATCTCAACGCGCCGAACCCACCCCGCCCGGACTATCGGAGGCAATTCGACACCTCCAAATGAATTCGAGCGAAGTTTTTGGTACGGACAACATCGGCCAGGATGGCGACATAACGAGCATCTGTGAAGGTACAAATAGAAAGAAAGATCTTGGGTATTATTTGGCCCGCGCCCGCAGAACCGGCGATTCTTACGGCCAGGCGCCGGTGTTATGGTGGGCCTCGCCACTGCTGCGCTGAACATCCAAGGAGTTCGATTCCTTCAGCCATGGGCACGGGAGAATCTGATGCGAGTAGAAAACTGCCCACGCAGGTACTCGGCATGGACTGCGCCTGATAGATGGCTGGATATCGCAAAGAAGAGCGTATGGCGTTTGTTTCGCCCCTGACTATGAATATGCTCCCGCTTCGAACCATCGGAATGGCGTTTCTCCTGTTTGCGAGTGTGGGGCCGCCGCCTTCTGCCCCTGCAGCCGAACCAGTAGTGATCACCGTCTACGCGAGCGAGACGAGCCGCACATACCGGCCAGTATGGAATTATTTTGGTGCCGATGAGCCGAATTACGTGTATGCCCGCAACGGCGAGAAACTGCTTCATGAACTGGCCGCTCTGAGCCCCGTGCCAGTCTACTTTCGTGCTCACAATCTGCTGACAACGGGCACCGGCGAAGGGTCGTTGAAATGGGGATCAACGAATGTCTACACAGAGCTGCCGGGAGGCGCGCCAGTGTACGACTGGACCATCACGGATCGTATTTTCGACGCGCTCAGTCGGAATGGCGTGCGACCTCTTGTGGAGGTTGGATTTATGCCGGAAGCGTTGTCGACTCATCCGCGGCCCTACCGGCATGATTTTCCGCGAGGGGATATTTTCACCGGTTGGTCGTATCCGCCGCGCGACTACGACAAGTGGCAGGCACTCATCACCGCGTGGGTCCAACACCTCCATGAGCGGTATGGCGAGGGCGTGAAGGACTGGCTCTGGGAAGTATGGAATGAGCCGGACATCCCCTACTGGCACGGTACTCCCGAGGAATACAACCGGCTCTACGACGTGACTGCGGCGGCCGTACGGCACGTGTTGCCGTCAGCCCGGATCGGTGGTCCGGAAACGACGCGCCCCTCAAGCGCTAGCGCCGGTGCCTTCCTGAGCCAGTTCCTGGAACACTGCGCTCGGGGTAGAAATGCTGCCACCGGAGGAATTGGCGCGCCGCTCGACTTCATCAGCTTTCATCCGAAAGGCAGCCCAAAATATGTGGACGGACACGTGAGGATGGGACTAGCCGCCCAACTGTTCGCAGTAGATCGCGGCATGCAGATCGTTGCGTCTTTTCCGGAGTGGAGGAGTACACCCATTATTCTGGGAGAAAGCGACCCGGAGGGGTGTGCCGCCTGCCAGGGTGCGCAGAACGGCTACCGCAACGGACCGCTGTATGGCGTCACCATAGCCGAAGCCACCGCGAGAACCTATGAGCTGGAACGTGGACACGGTGTCAATCTCATGGGGATTGTTACCTGGGCCTTTGAGTTTGAGGATCAGCCGTATTTCGCCGGCTTCCGCGAACTGGCAACGAACGGAGTGGACAAGCCGGTCCTCAATGTCTTTCGCATGCTGGGCATGCTGGGAGGCAACTGGGTCAACGTGCAAAGCAACGGAGCCCTACCGTTGAGCAAGATCCTTCGGGAGGGCGTTGTTGAGGCTCCGGACATTGATGTCATGGCCACGCGCAGGCCGCGCGAACTCGACATCCTGGTGTGGAACTATCACGATGACGATGTCGCGGCGGATCCGGTGACCATTCGGCTGCAGATCGAAGCTTTGCCGGAACTAAAGACAAGCGTCGAGGAGTTCCGTATGGACCCGAGCCATAGTAACGCTTATGCCGCCTGGCAGAAGATGGGCAGGCCAAATCATCCGACCACCGCGGAGCAAGTGCAGTTGAAAAAGACCGGGATGCTGGAAGCCATGGAACCGCCGGCACTGCGAATGGATGGCTCAAGGCCACACATCGGAATGCTGGATTTCACCTTGCCTCGACAGGGCGTGGCACTGTTTCGCCTCCACTGGTAGCCGTCACAAGCCACTTTATCGGTTCAATACAGACACCCACAAGCGCGAGCTCGCCAAGCTTGCCAAGGCCCTAGAAGAGACGTCTGGGGGTGCAGCTTCTGGCGGGTTCGTTCGGGGTGCCGGAACCTGCGCTGCGTGTGGGAAAAGCGTGACGGCGCGGCGGTCCGAGATATTGTCAGGGCCTCTTGGGTTGAATCGCGTCGAAGACCGCGGGAGGGAGATTGTTCATCTGCCGAACGAACTCAACTAACTGCCAAACCTGCTGATCAGAATAAAATGAGCCGTAAGCGGACATGCCTGTTCTGCGGATTCCATGTTTGACGATCCAGAATAATTCGGGCTCTGCGTATTGAGTGCCCACGTGGGCGAACTCCGGCGGTGGCGCGTAAGCGATCCGGTTCCGCGCGGGGCGTCCGGGTCTGCCGTGGCATCCAGCGCAACCGTCCAAATACATTTTTCCTCCCGCGATCAATTGCTCATCCGAATGAGGCAGCGGGTTTTGTATTCTTTGTGCCCTGCGCGTAACCGATGCGTGTAGCGCAAATTGCGTCAGTCGGCTTTCCCACGAGGGAGCTCTGACATCGCCGCGTACCTCCGCGGCACCCAGCCGCAAGTATATGAGCGGAACAATCAGGATGAGAACGATGGTGGCGAGAAAACCAAAGATAAAGTTTTTCATCGAGGCTCTCTTTGGGCGCGCTCTATTTCGAGGGCGGGGGCTGAATGGACTTGACAACCGCGGGTGGCAGATTTCGGGCGCGGCGAATGAATGCGGCGAGGCTCCACAACTGAGAATCTGAATATGAGGCACCCTGCGGATACATGCCCGTCAGGCGGATGCCGTTCTTCGCGACCCAGAAGATTTGCGCTTCCGAGAATTGCGTTCCGGCCGAGGGAAACTGCGGGGCTGGAGGATAAAACGTCGCGCCGAACTCGCTGGGAGGTTGTCCGGGCTCGCCGTGGCAGCCTACGCAATCATTCAAATACAACTTGCCTCCAGCGATGAGCGTATCGTCTGAATTGGCCAAAGGGTTTTGGATTTGCGGCGCTTGCCGCCGAACGGATGCCTGCAGCGACGCCATCATGAAACCTGCTTCTCGCGCGGAAGGCCGCTGATCGGCGGCGACATCCATGAAACCCAAACCGAGGTAAGCGGCCAAAGCGATTGCCAGGAAAATAATCGCGCACAAGGAGCCCGCGAGAAATTTCTTCACGTAGCATCGCCTCCAGCAAGCTATGGCTTGCTGCCGTTCAATTGCTCAAGCTGCTTTTTGGCCCACTCGTCCTGGGGATTCAGTTCAAGAATCTTCTGGTAATCCGCTTTGGCTTTCTCCACTTCCTTGTTTGCCACGTGGGACATTGCCAAAAGGTTGTAGGCCCAACCCGAGGGCGGTGTGTTGACTTCGACGTTGAGCTCCATGATGGCCACGGCTTCCTTGGCTTTATTCTGTTTGAGCAAGCTCTCCGTCAAAATGTTCAGCGACGTCTCTCCGAAGTCGTATTGGCCGCTTCCAAGGTCAGTTTTCCTGAGATCGCGATAGAGAATGATGGCTGCCTGAATATCTTTCTTATCGATTGTTTCTGCTAGAAGCGCGTTCATGGTCTTCGGGATGCTGAGCTGGTGGTGACAGGTCACACACTCCACGCGGACGGGTGAGGTCCGCCCCATCTTGGCGATGTATTCCTGGTTGATGGCATCGACCATGCGCAACATGGCGCGTGCGGTTTTCTTGGTGGCTTTTTCATCGGAAGCAAAATCTACCTGGTCGAGTTTGCTGCCATCTTTTCCCGCATGGCAAAATTGGCAGCGGACACCCAAGCTGAATGAAAATCCGCGCATGTTTCCCAAGAGCTCTTGACGTGAAATCGTTTTCGGGAAGTATTGCAGATTGGTGAATTTGTCGGGCACTTGAGCCCCAGCGGGGAGATCCGCCAAGGACAACAACATCACTACTGTTGCGGCCAAACTTCCTATGCGAAACGTGCAATACATCGCTCGCCTCCTTCTGCGCTTGCTACTGGACTGAATGCAGTATGCAAAAGCTAGTGATTTGTCCGGCCGTTGTGGTGGGGAGGAGTTCAATTTTTTGTTAGGAATCTGTCAGGAGGGTGTCCAGGAAATGCAAATTCCAACATCCCAAGACAGATGGCCCGCGCTGCGAGTGCTATACTTGCGATCCTGCATGGCGCTTTCGTTATCTTGGCATTCCCGACGGGCTCGCACGGCCCTGATTGTCCTCCTCTTGTTGGTTAGTCTGGCAACCGCAAGCTTGATCGTGCTGCAGGCCCAATACGCAAATGCTTCGCAGCGGGCCACTGTGGAGGGCGTCCTCCACGATTATTCCTCACTCGTTGCCGACGAAGTCATCCGCCGATCGAGCGCGGAGATTGCTTATTACGGATATTACCCGCTGGTGGGGACCGTGCTCCACGAAGTCCAGCCATCGGGAAAGCTCCCTGCAGCGATAGGAGTAACTCTGCTCTCCTCAGAAGATCCGCGTGTGAAACGCGCCGCGGGCCTGGCGAAAAGATACTTCGAAATGGATCCAACGACTGGGCGCTTGAGTTTTCTCAATGAGCCGGCACCTGACGAAGTGGCAGGCCAGCTGCGGGATAGTCTAGCGCGAGTCTCCCTGCAGCACAGCGACACAGCATACCAAGTCTTAAATGCTCAAATCGGAGGCGCTCCGCGGACATTTGTGGCCGGCTCCACGCGTGGACCGCGAGACCAAAAGATCGTGGCTGGCTTCGAAGTTGACCTTCCCTCCCTGACGCAATGGTTTGGAACGGCTTTGAACCGTCAGCCCCTCGTGCCGTCTTCCCTAGGTCACGGACAAGTGACCAACGAGTTCCTGTATGTGAGCATTCGCGACCACGGCGCAGTGGAACGCTTCCGGTTGGGCAAAGAGTCAGCACCAGAATTCACCCTCAAAAAGCCTTTTGGTGATACGTACCAGGGAGTTTTCTTAGGTTTCACAGTAGAAGCCTCCATCGATCCGCGCATCTCGCGGCAAATCGTCATTGGGGGAGTGCCGCGGTCCCGGCTGGCGTTCTTTCTGGGGCTACTGGCATTGAATGCAGGTCTAATCGTGACGGCCATTTTGCAACTGCGCCGAGAAATGGCTTTGCAGCAACTGCGGGACGAGTTCGTTTCCAGCGTTTCTCACGAGCTTCGGACACCTCTAACGCAGATTCGGATGTTTGCCGAAACACTGTTGCTGGACCGCGTCCGTTCCACCGAGGAGCATCGACGGTCCCTCGAAATTATCGACCGCGAGGCTCGCCGCCTTACGCAACTGGTCGAAAACGTTCTGCAGTTCTCCCGAATGGAGAGAAAAATTGACTCACTCTCTAAGGAGAAGCGTGAACTCGCGCCCCTTATTCAGGAAATCGTGGAGGACTTTGAATCCGGAATGAATGGCAGCGGGGCTCAGATTGTACTTCGCTTGTCATTTGGCCTGACCGCAAACGTGGACACCGACGCTCTGCGGCAAATTGTGATCAACCTTCTGGATAATGCCGTGAAGTATGGGAGAAAACAACAGCAAGTCGTCTTGGGACTTGAGGCTCGTGACGGCATGGCATGTCTCTTCGTAGATGACGAAGGGCCCGGCGTTCCTGTGGCCGATCGAAAGCGTATCTTCGAGCGATTTCAGAGACTGGAGCGCGACAGGCAATCAGCGATTGCGGGCACGGGAATCGGTCTATCAGTGGTATACGATTTGGTGACGCGTCATGGCGGCCGGTGTTCAGTGACTACAGGTGACCGCGGCGGAGCGAAGTTTGTCGTCCAGTTGCCGCTTTTCAAAGGAGAGGAAGGGGCCCGCAAGGAGCGGCCGGAGGAATCGCCTTGAGCCGAATCCTGCTGATTGAGGACAATAGCGATCTGGCGTTCGGTCTCCGAAACAACCTGGAGATCGAGGGCTACGAAGTCGAGACTGTTGCGGATGGAATGACTGGCCTGAAGGCCTTCGCGAAAGTGAATCCCGACCTCGTGATTCTCGACCTGATGCTGCCCGAGTTGGACGGTTTCCGAGTATTGCGATCGTTGCGCCAAGACGGACACACAACCCCAGTCCTTCTACTGACAGCGAAGGGAGAAGAGGCCGACAAGGTCAGAGGGCTGCGGATGGGGGCGGACGATTACGTGACGAAGCCGTTCGGACTCCTGGAGTTGCTGGCAAGGGTCGAGGCCCTGCTTCGCCGCACGCACGGCGGAGGCGCCGCCACGGAAGATATGAGGAAGGTTCAACGCTTTGGCGTCATCGAAGTCGACCCCGCTTCGCGCACCGTACGCCGCGCATCTCAAACCGTCGAATTGGCTCCGAAGGAATTCGATTTGTTGCTTGCACTCTTGCGAGCGAGGGGAGCAGTGGTCACCCGACTGCAAGTGATGAGGGAAGTTTGGGGATACTCCGCGGCGGTCGTCAGCCGGACCGTGGACACCCATATCGCAGAGTTACGCCGAAAGCTCGAGGAGAATCCGTCCTCGCCTCGTCACATCATCACCGTGCGAAAGACTGGCTACCGGATCAAGTTCTGATGAATACGAAAATCCTCGCGAGACTTACTCCGCAGAGCCCGAAAACTCTGACTCGGCCGCGCGATCAACTAATCACCAGGCAATTCTGTCAGGAAAGAACTCTGAGACGAGGTCCTGGTAGTAAGGAAGAATCTCTTGCGTTTTGGGGCGCTCGCGGCCTTTCGAGTACAGGTCGTACTGATTGAATTTCCGAACCCACTCAAACATGCGTTCGTCTTTTGCGTTCATCAGATGCCGGTAAGCTCCGTGCCGGTGCGCGGAGTAAAAGGAATGATACCGGAGCATGTATTGGGCTTCTTCCGGCAGATACCCCCGCGTTATTTGATAGATGTATTCATCATGTCCAAACGAAAGGTGCACCTTATCGAGCCCGCAGTTCGGCTCGTAGGTGCCATACTCCGTCTGGTATTCGGGGATCTTGCTATCAGGGTTGGCGGCAAAGAATTCCGGGAAAACGATCTGATCCGAGTATCCGCAGCCGACCGGGAAGGTATCGCCCACCACTGCCCATTGGGGCTCCCCATACAAGCACAGCACTTTTCCAAGATCATGCACAAAGCCGGCGAGGATGAACCAACGCGGATGACCATCCTTGCGAATTGCTTCCGCGGTCTGAAGGAGGTGCTCGATCTGGGTGAGATCGGTATCGGGGTCGCTGTCGTCCACCAGCGTGTTCAGATACTCGGCCATTCCCCAAATGCTCTTTCTGTCCCGATTCAAGCTGCAATATTCCGCCTTCTTGTTCAGGACAAAATCAAGCGTCTGGTGGGCGTGGTTCAGACGGTAAAACTCCGTTACCGTGGGATTGGCATCGGCCTTATAGTTGCGGAATTCCTCTTCCGATTTGCCTTGACGATACCGAGTGGCTACAAAATCGTCCCACTCGTCCAATTGCTGGAGAGGGGCGTTATCAGTGCGGTGTTGCATAGTGATGCTCCCAAACCGCAATTATGAGCGCATGCGGCTTGCCCCGCAAGAGCGGACATTTTTCACGAAGGCACTCCGTTCACGATGACCTGGATTCGGCACCACGACCGGTACTCGGATGGCCAGTTGGCCGACAAAGACATGCCGTACTGGCCGGCCACCGCTGCATCTGCATCGTAATTCCGCAGCACGAACGGCGGCTCCGGGCCTTGCCGACGGCTGGGCGTTTGGGGCGCAGCGGTGCTGCGCCCCTACGGGGACTGGTCGGACGCTTTTGCACAAAAACAACCCACAAAAATCAAAACGCGAGCCCCCTGAGAGGTTCGCGTTGGGCTTGCTCCTGCGGCGTCCGCTGATAGCGGGTCACGCGGCGATGAACGTCGCATTTCTGTGTCACGCAAAGGTAGAAGGTGGCTCCCGCACTCTTGCCGTCAGCGAATTGTTAATTCGCGCATGATTCCTCGGGATTCCCCGTCCTGCTCCGATCCTGCGAAGCGCAATCTTGTGGTTCTGGCCCGGTCGCTTGGACCTGAAAACCGATGGCGGGGTACCAGGCACGTCCTACTTTACCCTGCAGGCTGCTTGTTTACATGCACTTGGCTCGTTATATCGATACCAGTCACGGGTTATTCGAATTCCATTGATCCGATCTGCTCAACTACGTGAGAATTCATCGCGGCGTCCATGGAATTTGCTTGCGAAATATCGTAATCCCTGAATTGTTTTGCCCTTGGGTTGGACCTTGGCACTCTCCCGTAGACGGACAATAAGGAGCGAATATGAAGACGAATCACAAACTGTATCCCGCGTCCATGACATGCACTTTTGTTTTACTCACTTTGACTTTGGCCGGAACGGTACTTGCAAGACACGATAAGAGCAGGGAAAAAGACCGCGATCATCACGGACACGAGCCGGCCAAAACTCTCTATGTCTGGGCGGGCGATCAGGCCCGCGTGGCCCCGGACTTTCTTGCAGTCATTAACTTTGACGAAGACTCCGATGACTATGGAAAAGTAATCGGAAGCGTCCCCGTTCCGCCTCCGGGCAACGTGGGCAATGAGCCGCACCACTGCCACCTCTCAGCCGACAAGAACATCCTGGCCTGCGGCGGCCTGCTCAGCTTGTTGCGCGGGCAGAATGGCATCTTCTTTTTTGATGTGTCAGACGCGCGACACCCTAAATTCCTGTTCTCCACCCGCGCGCCGCAGTCCAGCATCACTGACGATTTCCTGGCGCTGCAAGGCGGCGGCTTTCTGGTCACGCAGATGGGGTCAGCAAGCGGCGGAGCGCCGGGCCGTCTGGCCGAGTTCGATGCCGACCTGCATTTGGTCAAGGAGTGGCCCGACGATCCCCCGCAGGACGGGTTCAATCCGCACGGAATCTCCGCGCGGCCGGAGCTCAACCTTTTGGTGACTTCAGATTACATCTTGCCGGCGAGCACGCTGAACGTTGTCCCCGGCGATCCCGTGCTGCGCGGCGCCGTTCGAGTGTGGGATCTTCAGGCACGGAAGATCGTCCGTACCGTTCAGATCCCCACCGCGCTCGGCACCATGGACGCCAAGCTGATACCCGGCGATGCGCAGGCACGCGCCTTCACCGCCGGCATGTTTGACGGCCTGGTGTACCTGGTGGACACCAAGGCAGGCACCGCCAAGGTGGTATTCGACTGCGAGACCATTGTTCCGCATTTTGAAGTTCCAGTCCGCGGCGGCATGACCCAGTTGCTGGCCATCCCGCAAAGCGGAGATCGCTTGTTCTTCGGATCATTCCAGGCCGGGCAGGTCGGCATGCTTGACATAAGCGACCCCGAGCATCCCTTCCAGGCAGGAATCGTCAACCTGGGCGTGAACACCGGCCCGCACAACGTCATGCTCACCCACGACGACAAACGATTGGTCGTTACTGATTACTTCCTTAATGAGGATAACTTCGGGAAAATCCACTTTGAAGGCGACCATCACGTGCACGTAATCAAGGTGTTCAAAGATCGCCTCCAACTGGATCCGCGTCTTGACGTGGACTTTAACACAGCCTTCCCTACAGGACCGGCGCGTCCTCATGGCTTTGACATGAAGTAAGCGGGTGGCACCGACGATAAGTTCTAAGATAATCTTGGATGCCGCAAAGGCCCCGAACGGGTCGGGCCTTTGACTTTGCTGTTTCCTTGCTCTTGACGCATCCTGTGGCTGGCGAGTTGTTAATTCGCGCATGATTCCTCGGGATTCCCGCCCTTCTACGATTCTGCGATGCGCAATCTTATTGTTCTTTTCATCGCCGTCAGGACCAGACCAAGTACCTTCGCGTGGCGTCAAGGACGTGTTCAGAAAGTCGGTTTGGACGAGTTTCAGCTCCTCAGAAATCTGTCAACGCTTCGTGCCCAGCCTCTCGACTGACCACGCATGACTCGGGGTCGGTGTGGCTCGCTAGACCTTCACCGTACGGCTGTTTCATCCGCTCCTCCACGCCGGTTTATCCCGGCGCCCCTATTCGTATCTCAGCGCGACCACGGGATCGACGCGCGTGGCGCGGCGCGCTGGGAGATAGCATGCCAGCAACGCAACAGCGACCAACAACACAAAGACAACCGCGAAAGTTGTGGGGTCGGTCGGTTTCACGCTGTAGAGCAGACCTGCAAGCAGGCGCGTTAAGCCAAATGCCGCGCCCAGTCCGAAAACTGCTCCCACTAGCGCTGGCCGCATCGCTTCGCCCACGATCAGTCTGAGCACTTCTCGGCGCCGCGCTCCCAGAGCTATGCGGATGCCGATCTCATGCGTACGTTGTGCGACGCCATAGGAAATCACACCGTAGATGCCAAAGGCCGCGAGAAGAAGCGCAATGGCCCCAAAAAGCACAAACAACAGCACACTGAATCGCTGATTGGCGACCGAGGCGGAGACGACTTCCTCCATCGTGGCCACACTTGAGACCGGGACCTGCGGGTCGAGAACGGCAATTTCGCTGCGCACAGTTGCGGCGAGCGATGCTGGGTCATTCGACGTGCGCGCGACCAATAGCACAGCGGTATCGGTGAATTGTGGCTGGGGCAAATAAACCTGCAGCGTATGAGGCGCATCGAGTCCCGCATGTAAAACATCGCCGACGACGCCGGCAACAGTCCTCCAAGGCCCCTTTGAATCGCCCACTCTGAGCCGCTTGCCAACGGGATCTTCCAATGGCCAGAACTTACGCGCCAGCGATTCGTTGACGAGCACCACCAGTGGGGAGCCGGCCCCATCCCGCTCATCGAATTCGCGGCCGCGCAACAAAGGAATACGCATCGCGCGCAAATAGCCAGGGCTGATGGAATAACGATCTGCGCTCGGATCCTCTTCGGGATCTGGAGATGACTTGCCCTCGACGTGGATGCCGTACATATCCCCATTCCCACCGAGCGGAAGCTGGCTGACCACGCCTGCAGATTCCACTCCGGGTAGCGCTTCGACGCGCTGCAGAACTTGCTGATAAAACGCAACCGCATGGGCATCTTCCGCTTTGGGACCCCAGAGAGCGAGGCTAAGGGTCAGCGTCTTGGAAGGATCGAAGCCGGGCTTCACTTCGAGCAGGCGCACGAAACTCTTCATCATTAGACCCGCGCCGGTCAATAGCAGGAGAGCCAGGGCGACATCGGAAACCACCAGCAGATTGCGCAAGCGTTGGCGCTCTCTTCCGGCCGTGCCTTTTGCCGACTCGTTCAACGCTTCAATGAGATCAAGTTTGGACGCGCGGAAGGCAGGTACGAGACCGAACGCGACACCGGTGAGGACTGAAATTCCAAATGTGAAAGCAAATGTCCACGTGTCGATCTGCACGTTTTCAAGGCGCGGCAGGTTCCCGACCCGGAGCCGCTGTAGCAAAGCGACACCACCCCAGGCGAGGAACAGGCCGAACGCGCCGCCGAGCAGGGAGAGCAGGAGACTTTCGGTCAGAAACTGCCGGATCATTCGAGTTCGATGGGCTCCGAGCGCTGCGCGGACGGCAACTTCCCTCTGTCTGCGCGCGGCCCACGCCAGGAGAAGATTTGCAACATTCACGCAAGCGATCAGCAGCACAAAGCCGACAGATCCGAGGAGAACCAAGAGCACTAGTCTTACGTCTCCGACGAGATAGTCCTTTAACGGAGTCAACGTTACGCCGGGGGCTGAGTATTCTTTGGGATATTCCCGAAAGAGATTTTCGGAGATCTGGTTCATTTCGCCGTTTGCCTGAGTCAGGGACACCGCGTCCTTCAGGCGGGCGATGGCGCGAAGGTGACGGCAGTCGCGGCACGCATATGGAAGAGTCGCGTCGTATGCCAAAGGCGTATAGATGTCCGCGGGCTTTCGGGGATCGAAAGAGAGCACGGAAGGAAAGCTGGCGGGCAAAACTCCGACAACCGTGTATGCGCGGCTGCCCAACTGGATGGGCTTTCCTACTATCTTAGGATCGCCGCTGAAACGGCGCTGCCAGAAGCCATGGTCGAGGACGACCACAAAGTTGTTTCCTCGGACGTCTTCCGGCGGTAGAAAGCCGCGTCCGTGCTCGAGCTTCACTCCCAGCACGTCGAAGAGATTCGAGGAGACACGGAAGCCCATCAAATTCTCGGCATCATTTGTGCTAATGAAAGTTGGCGACCAAAAGCTGATCGCGGCGATACCAGTAAACGAGTGATTCTCTGTGTTCCAGTCTGTGTAAGTCGCCCACGAAGTGTTCGAGCGCAAGCCATCCTTGTCCTTTTCCCAAAGCATCATTAATTGCTCTTGCTTGGGGAAGGGCAGCGGCCGCAGCAACACGCCATTGACGACACTGAAGATGGACGTGTTGGCGCCGATGCCCAGCGCAAGGGTTAGGACGGCGACCATCGTGAAGCCAGGGGACTTGCGCAGCATGCGGAGGCCGTAACGGACATCCTGGGCGAGAGTTTCGAGGAACTGCACGCCCCGGGCGTCGCGACATTCCTCTTTGATCTGATCGAGGCCGCCAAACTCAAGGCGCGCGCGCCGCATCGCCTCCTCGCGCGTGAGGCCCGAACTGATGTACTTCTCGATCTGCTGGTGGAAATGAAAGCGTAGCTCGACATCGAGTTCGCTCTCGACGGCGTTGCGCCGAAATAGGGCGCGCAAGCGAATCAGCAGATCACTGAGCATCTTCCACTCCCTGAGTCATTGAGCATGGGAAAATCCCTAGGCCGTCTCTAGCACCTGGGCGACGGCGGCCGCCAACTTCCGCCACTCACTCTTTTCCGCTTCGAGCTGTTTTCGCCCGCTTTTCGTGAGTTCGTAGTATTTAGCACGGCGGTTGTTCTCCGATGCGCCCCAGTGCGCCTTGATCCAACCGCGGCGCTCGAGTCGATGCAGCGTCGGATACAACGACCCTTGCTGGACCTGGAGCACTTTGCTGGAGACCTGGTGGATGCGCTCGGAAATGGCCCAGCCATGCTTGGGTCCAAGCGCCAGAGTTCGGAGGATCAAAAGATCGAGCATGCCTTGCGGAAGATCGATACTTTGTTCTGGCATATGTTCCCCTTACACTTCGACAGGGGACGATACTACTTCTCTTGTCGAAGCGCAAGAGGAAGAGCGTCGCTCTGGTCATAGTCCGGATCGACTTTCCGCTGATCCTTATATGTATGTGCGCTCCACGCGCACTCGGGTTCGTGCCCTCCAGAGCCTTCATGCTGCATCGAGACGATAATCAGAACCGACTCAGCTGAAGGTCAAGAGCCGGAATGAGAAAGAGAGAAGAGTGACCCACCGCTACAAGAAATAAAACCGCATACAGTAGGCCAGTAAGAGTTAAGGCGCTGCCACGAGCATCCCGCCAAGGATCAGGGGCCCCCCTCGGTGAATCTCCCAAATGCCGCCTAGAATAGCAGCCAGTCCGGCCATGAGAATTACTAGTCGTCCAATCCAGACTGGTTCTATCGGCGGCAAGGCCTGCCTGGTGCCGACTATGGCGTGCGCCCCACCGACGCAGTCACGTTTACTGCCGTATCTTTCATTTTGCTGCTTGTTGCGCTGATTGCCAGCTACTTGCCCGCTCGTCGCGCCACCCGTGTCGATCCCTTGGTGGCCTTGCGTTACGAATAGCTCATGGTTCTCCGAACCACAAGCGAACCATGAAAATAGCCGCAACACGCCCGTTGAAAGCAAAGGGGTTATGGCTATTTTATGAGGAATAAAGGCCCATGTCACTGCTGCGAAGCCTATCAGACGGACTCCGATCGCTGTTCAGCGGCAAGGAAGCGCTTCGCGGTGCCGTGCTGCGCAAAACTCCGTTTAGTCTTCGAAGTTGACCGATACGATGGGCAAACCGGCAAACCAACCGTTTAACCTTTATATGTGCATGGTAGCCTGAGAGGAGCCGCTCGTACAGATAGGAACCAACGAATTCTTCCCCAACTCTCCTTGGTAGGGTCGAGGAATGGCGGCATACCCGTAGGTCCGGTTTATCCGTTGCTCCCCGTTTCCTCTGGGAGTGCCTCACTAACCGACCCGTAGCTGGTTTCCATTCCCAGCCACCTCGAACGGAGCATGCAGATTTCCCGCTCTCCTGCTCGCTTCGCAAGAAGATTTATGGGACGTAGCCAATTGGAGGTACTTTTGATCCCGATATCTCACCACAGCATCCACTCCACACCATCCAACCGCTTCCGTCTTCCCCTTCCTGTATATCCTCTGTTTCTCAGATCTTGCAGATTACCGAGCGTTTTTATCAGACGCCCCCTGCCTCCCATCATTGCCAGAGGAATTACGAAACAGCTGGGTCCCTTCGCTCCCTGGGAATTACCCCAGTTCATGGCTACTCCAAACCCTTCCGCCACCTTCTCGCCTTCCTTCCATTTCCCGGTTCAGCCGGTTATAGGTCGGACCTGCTCCAGAGTTTTTCTCTCTGGGACGAGGAAGGATTCTCCAGTTGCGTAACATGTCCTCGTCACCGTGCTGCCCCTACCACCCCGTACCACCCCGCCGGACGTCATGTCGCATCGGTCAGCCCGCGCCATGCCATGTTGCCTTCGTCCGTGTGGAGAAGACTCGGCTTCCGGATCTAATTTCTTTCGAGGCCACTTCTGGGTTTGCTTTCGTTGCGGCCCGGTGATTCGCTCACCATCCCTAAGATGGCTTTGTCGGTCGGCTTCACCAGCTTCGTTTTCTCCGCTGATGCGACCCAAGCTAAGGGGCTTCTGACTTCTGCCCCTGTAGGTCTACCTCCTTCCTACTGAACATGTCTGCCTTTCCTGGACGCACTCCATACCGAAAATGCTATCCGGCGCGAACGCCTTTGAACTCAGCGGCATCCAAGGAGAAGAGGATAGCGGGTAAGCGTCGGATAAGGATTAGGGTAAAGACCTGACACCCGACTCCAGCCTCCAGCGAAACCAGGGACGACCCCCAGGAAACTCAAAAGCATCACAACCCCCTCTCCCTCCCCAGCAGGTCTGGCCGGCGCAGGGGATTTACCATCGCAGAAGGATCTCAGTACGTTCGTCGAGGTGGAATACCGCGAGTGGAACAGTGAGCCGCTAGTCCAAGAGCTTGCCATTGCAAAGAATCGCGAGCTGAGATGGCAGACAGGATTCAACTCGAAGCATAGTCGCGGTAAGTCCTCCAGGTGACTTTGCATCCGTGAAAGGTTAATCCGACAGCATATCGGTCGTTGCTGCATTTGCGGCAATGAACGACTTCCCCGCAAAGCGCACTCTGTTCTTTAAAGGACGTGATTTGTGCCGATTCGCCAGGTTGCCAAGCACGCTTGGAAATCACGCAAGCCCCATCGGCACTGACGTTGTCGGTATAAGTCAACTCAGCAGCATTGACCGGATCCTGGATCTTGGCAAGATACACAACAACAGCAATAGGGAGACGCTTTTCCATTCTTCCGTTGAGTGCGACGGCCATATTGCCCTGCGTGATGCGTTAGTCGACGGCAAATCTCTGAGGCTCGGGGTGGGTGGGCCACTTGCTACAGCTGTGCAGCTCGGGCCGATTGTCGGCTCCGGACCTAGATAACACTGACGTGGTTCGCTGCCAATCGATAAAAAACCTTAATTACGGCTCCGGTAAACTCAGCATTACCCTTACCACTTGGGCCGTAAAGCCCCGGACCTTAGGCCGGGGATATAAGGCCCGTTAGAGCGAGGCTCTTTTGTTGCAGGGCGTATTGCTTGATAATGCCCAGCGGCGCCCCGCCACAACTGGCGGCGAAGCAGGAAGGCGACCACAGGACATGGTTCCAATAGCGTTTCTCCAGATCAGGGCGTTCGCTACGGAGTAGGCGACTGGGAAGCACCTTTGAGGCTGTTGACCAGGCTCGACACGGAGTGCTTTGGCGGGTAGTTGATGAGCAAGTGTGCGTGTTCGGCTTCGTCGACCTGCAGAAGGCGGTGCATCTCAGGGAGAAGCCCACGAAGTGCTATCAGGTTTCTTAAGACCTGATCTGCGAATGCGAACCCTATCGCGCCCCCGAGACATCAAAGATTGCGGGGGGGTACTATCGACATGGACTTCACGGATGCTTACAAGTTTCATACGTCAAGTACGGTGGTAGAGTCGACTTTGAGCGAGAGAATATGGAGCCACTTCTTAGAGTAGAGAATTTGGCGAAGCGCTATGAAAGGAGAAGTCTCTTTCGTGCTGGCAAGAGTAACAGAGTGACTGCGCTGGCAGGAGTTTCCTTCGTGATTTATCCGAAAACTACATTGGCTCTGGTAGGTGGGTCGGGTTCAGGAAAAAGTACGCTGGCTCGTTGTATTGCATGCCTGGAAAGTCCGACATCGGGGAGCATCCGCTTTGAAGGTAATGAGATTACAGGCCTCAAGGAAAAACAATTGCGGTCGGTTCGCCCGCAGATCCAATTGGTGTTTCAGAACCCCGCGAGTTCCTTGAATCCGAGACTGCCCGTTCTGGACATAGTGACCGAACCTTTTGATGTTCAACGTCGCCTTAGTAAGCGAGAAAAGGGCCAGAGAGCCCGTGAACTGCTCGACCGCCTAGGTTTACCTCTGGAAAAGGTGTTGCGAAGACCGGATGAACTCAGTGTCGGGCAAAAACAGAGAGTGGCCATTGCGCGTGCTCTGGCGCTAAATCCGAAATTGCTGATTCTGGATGAGGCACTCTCTGCGCTGGATTGTTCCATACAGTCGCAGGTGGCAAACCTACTCCTTGAGCTACAGGCTTCCCCAGGATTCACCTACTTCTTCATCACACACGATTTCAGGATGGCAGTGCAGGTGGCAGATGAGATCGCAGTCATGGAACAAGGCCAGATTGTAGAGTTTGGCAAGGCTGAAAGAGTGTTTCATAGCCCAAAGCATTTCATTACTCGCCAAATGGTGAATGCCTCCACGGGAATAAGTGTCACGCCGCGGCCGCCCGAGTCGTCGCGATGCGCTACCTGACTGAGCGGCTCATGCAAACCGTATTTCTCTTGGTCGGGTTTCCTCTCTCAGGTTTGTTATCCCCTCGCCGGTCCCCGGAAATGAATTCGATGAAATGCGATTGGATCCCCAGACTTCGCGCGAGACCCTTAGCTGCCTGCGCGCACAATACAAATTGGGACGTGGAGCTCCGCTCTGGGGCAGGCACGCCAGGGAATCCGCGCTGGGTCAACAACACGATTCCGCGACCGCCGCGCTCATTGGGCCGCGCGCGTTCGCTTTTGAAAGAAGCCGGCTCACCCAAAATGGTGACATTGGTGGGCCCACCAGCAATGCCAACGGGGGAGGCCGCAGCAGCAGCTGCTACTGGTGAGCCGAGACGCCCAATCTGAGTTGCCCGTACCGGAAAGGCCCGCTATCGTGGAAGACCTTTTGCAACAAACGCAGGAAGAACAAATGCTAAGCGAAGCTTTTGCCAGACTCACCCCACAATACCGCCGTTTGATGAAGCTGCTATTTCTTGAGACCCTGCCCGAACCCTACACGGAAGCCGCAGCGGATTCAGGCCTGGAGCCGGGATCCATCGGCTTCACACGGCAGAAGTGCCTCCAGCGCCTGCGTTGGCGACTCGCCGAACTGGGATTTCGATAATGCGAGCTGGTGACAAAAAAAAATCTCACAGTGAACTGCTATCTGAATTGAGCAGCCTTGAGAGCGGTGCCATGCGGCAAAACTTTCTTTCTCGGCACAAGGCTCTGCTTCGTTCAGAGTTTGTCAAGCAACTCGCTGACCTCGTAGTCGAAAAAATCCGCGTTAACACGGCAGAAGCGATGCGCGTGGCCGAAGCGGCTCTCTTGATTGCACAGAAATTGCGGCGCAAGGAAGACTTGGCTCTTGCCTTGAGGGCCAAAGCAAACGCCCTTTACGCTTGTGGGGAAAACCGCGCTGCAATTGCACACCACGAAAGAGCTTTCCGACTATTCGAAGAGTTAGGGGAGCGACTGCAGGCGGCTCGCACGCAGAGCAGCTCTATCCAACCGTTGATTCTGCTTGGCGAATACGAGCGCGCCTTTAAGGCGGCCGACCAGGCAAGGGAGACCTTCAAGGATCTTGGGCAAACCCTACGAATTGCGAGCCTGGAAAACAACGTGGGCAACATCTTTCATCGCCAAGACCGCTTCGAGGAAGCCCTCGCTCACTACGAACGGGCCTACCAGGTACTTTCCGAACAGGGGCAATGGGAAAGAGTCGCCATTAACCTCCACAACATGGCGATGTGCCTCATCAGCTTGAACGATTTTCCCCGGTCGCTGGATTGCTATCAGAAGGCGCGAAATCTGAGCGAGCGATACGGCATGCCCCTCCTGCGCGACCAGGCTGATTACAACATCGCCTACCTGTACTACCTCCGCGGCGAATACAGCCGTGCTATTGAGATGCTCTACGCCACCCGCCGCGCTTGCGAAGTAAGCGGCGATGCATATCACGTGGCACTCTGCTACATGGACCTGTCGGAGATCTATCTCGAGTTGACCTTGAGTGAGGAAGCCCGGCAAATGGCCCGCGAAGCCTTTCTGCGCTTCGAGAAGCTCGGCATGGGCTATGAGGTAGCTACGAGTCTGGCAAACGAAGCTATCGCGTGCGGACAACAGGGAAAAACTGTGCAATCCCTCGAGCAGTTTGCTAGGGCCCGCGAAATGTTTGAGAAAGAGAAGAATCTTGTCTGGCCTTGGCTGCTCGATTTGTATCAGGGACTACTCCTGTTCCACGAGGGCCAGTATTTCGACGCGAGGAAGCTCTGCACTGCCGCGGCGGCTTTTTTCGATCAGACCATGCTTTCCGGCAAAGCGGCTCTCGCACACCTGTTACTGGGCCGCATCGCGTTGCAGTTCGGTGAACTTGCCAGTGCGGAAACAGAAACTGAAGCGGCTATGTCAAAACTCGACCTACTCCAGGCACCGGTATTCTTCTACCAAGCACATTTGCTGCGCGGCCAAATTGCCCACATTCGAGGCGAACGGAAGATTGCCCTGCATACTTACCGCGAGGCCTGCGAATCCCTCGAGATGGTGCGGAGCCGCTTGCATTCCGAAGAGTTGAAGGTTTCATTCGTAAAGAACCGGTTGCAAGTGTACGAGGCGCTGGTGGAACTGCATTTGACAGGGGGCGAAGGCGAGACCTCAACCGCTGAGGTGTTTAGCTGGATCGAAGCGGCAAAGTCACGAAGCATGACGGAAACGATTTTTCAAAGCGGCCGGAGCCTGCCCTTGGGCGAAGAAGGTCAGAGCGAGCTTGTGCGGCGGATTCGGGATTTGCGGAAAGAGTTAAACTGGTATTACCACCGCATTGAACTCGAGCAGTTGCGCCCCGAGGAAAACGCTCACAAACGAATTCGGGGATTGCGGGAAAAAGCAGTATCCCACGAAAACGAATTGCTGCGAACCCTACGCGAACTGCCAGCGCACGAGCGTGAGAATGCCACTCTGGAAGCCCCCGCAGATTTTTCGTTGCAACGATTGCAGCACAATCTGCCGGTAGACACGACGCTGATTGAATACTATTCGACTGGCGATCGGCTGATCGCGGCAGTCGTAAAGAAAAACAAGACAGAGATTGTTCCAGTCAGCATGGTGTCTCGAATAACGCATTTTCTGCAGCTTTTGCGGTTTCAGATTTCAAAATTCCGAATGGGAGTCGCATACATACAGCGCTTCGAACGGCCTTTGCTGGATGCCACCCAGGCCCATTTGAAATCGCTCTGCGACGAGCTGTTTGCTCCACTACGCAAACACATCGACACCAAACGCCTGATTTTCGTGCCACACGGTGCCCTGCACTTCCTTCCCTTCCACGCTCTGCGAAATGAGGACCAGTATCTGTGCGAAGCCTACACAATCTCGTACGCGCCAAGCGCAACCGTATTCACTCTCTGCCAGGAAAAGGCGCAAAGTGAACAACCCATTTCGTTGGTCATGGGTATCCCCGACGAGCGGGCCCCGCACATTCTGGGCGAGGTGGAGTCTGTTGCCAACTTGCTTCCGCATCCTGAACTGCTCGTCGGAGAGCAGGCCACCTCGGGCAAGCTCAAGGAGAAAGGCGCGGAGAGCGGTCTTCTGCATATTGCCACACATGGCAGCTACCGCCAGGACAACCCGATGTTTTCAGGCATTCGCCTGGGAGATGGATACTTGAATCTCCACGATCTTTACCAGATGCGCCTCCCTGCAAAGCTTGTGACTCTCAGCGGATGCGCCACAGGGATGAACTTTGTCGCACAGGGTGATGAACTGCTAGGGCTGCAACGCGGTTTATTCTGTGCGGGCGCAACTTCCCTACTTCTTTCTTTGTGGGACGTTCATGATCAAAGTACTGCGAACCTCATGCAGGCGTTCTACAAGCGCTATATCGAAACCAAGGACATGGCCGGATCCTTGCAAGCAGCTATGAATCAATTGCGCGAAGAAGTTCCTCATCCCTACTTTTGGGCTCCATTCGTCCTTGTTGGCAAACTGCCTGAAACACAAGGACTTATTTAATTCCCTTGCCTCCTATATTTTCTGCGACACTGCTTCCCCCTTTTTCCCGGGTGGCGAAAAGGCGCACCCATCCGCTGGGGAGCGGAAGTTGAAAGAATTGCAGAGGGGGATGGCGATGAAGCATTTCAAGGCGGAGGAATGGGTTGATTTTGTCAATCGAGCAACTTCTCCAGAGCAGATGGAGGCCATTCAAAAGCACTTGGTGAGTGGCTGCGAAAAGCGTGCGCAGCATGTGGCCCTATGGCGAAAAGTAGGAACTTTTGCTAAAGCAGAGTCGGCCTATCAGCCACCAGGGGAAGCCGTTCGCGGGGCTGCCGCCATGCTTGGTCCGGCAAGATGGGTGGGCAGTCGACATGAGAAAAGCAGAGTCATCGAGGTGCTGTTCGACAGCTTCTTGCCGCCAGTCTTTTCAGGCGCGCGTGCAGCCTACACGGGGATCAGACACGTGCTCTACCGTGCGGCTCCGTTCCAGATTGATCTGCAGATTGAAGCAAAGCCAGGCTACGACCGCATGGTCGTGACCGGGCAAGTGTTGGATTTGGGCCGCCCGGAAATTTTCGGCAGCGGCTTACACGTCACGCTCTTTAATCGGTGCGGGAATCTTGTTCACGAGTTGACAAACGAATTTGGCGAGTTTCACGTCGAAATCAAGAACTCTGACGATCTGGTGCTAGCCCTCCGCTGCGATTCGGAGAAAGCCATTGTCATCACTCTCAAGGACCCGCTGGGGGCCTTGCCTGGAGGTGACAAATGACAGGCAAATGCCCGAGAGGCTTTCGGGTTTTTGCCCAATGGCATGAAAGGCTAATATGGCAGGCGGGTCATAGCCCCAGCTCCCACTTTCCCTCGTCATCTGCACAACCAAGCGCTCTGTTTCCTAATCTACTTTTGGGCGCCCTACACTTCGACGGATTCGACCCAGCAAATCTGTTCGCAAAGAGCGTCCGGTCCAACCCGCCGCCAGATATTCGTTTCGTTCTTGATTCACTGTTCGGTGACGCGATTAGGTAAGGGGTGCAAGCTGGAAGTAACCCAGCAGACCCGATTGTCCCACTACGTCCCGGTAGCCGACTTATCATGACTTAGCCGCATGGTCCGACGATTCCGTAGTTGTCTCTGAATCAGTGCGGTCGCGGAGTTCAACTTTTGACTCCCACAAGCGCCGCCGCACCTCTCGCCTTGCCGAACCAATCGTCGCAAAGACTGTAATCGGCCAGTTGCCTCCAACAGAAAATCTCAGAAAGCCGGAAACAAATTGCGCCCTTGAACCGTATCTTCTATGGTATCCCCATAGGGCGTATCTGCATCCTAGGCATTCTCAGAGAAGCCCAGAAATAAGCGAGGAGTTATGAGGTCACTGCGCGCTTGGCTATTGCGGCTGGCCGCCTTATTTGGCAGTGAACGACGCGAGCGAGACCTCGCCGAGGAAATGGAAGCCCATGTCCAGATGCACGTTGAGGACAATCTCCGCGCAGGTATGAGCTTGGACGAAGCGCGACGTGACGCTCGGATCAAACTCGGCGGCATCGAGCAAACCAAAGAGAATTATCGCGCCCGCCGCGGCTTACCCCTGCTGGAGAATTTCTTGCGTGACCTGCGATTTGGCGCACGCGCGCTGCGGAAGAATGCGGGGTTCACGGCCGTCGCGGTGCTTACTCTGGCGCTCGGCATCGGCCTAAACACTGGTATTTTCACGATTTTGAATGGCGCCGCTTTGCGACTGCTTCCCGTTCCTCATGCCGAAGAAGTCGTAGCCGTCTCGCAGACCTACCGCAAGCTCCAAGGTCCCATCCACCGGAATGTCCGAGAGAACGCGAGCTTCTTTTCTTATTCCGAATACACGGCCTACCGCGACCAGAACCACGTCTTCAGCGGCCTGCTTGCCTATGAACCCTTCGTGGAGGTGAACATGGGCGGCCCACATCCGCAACATCTGATTGGGGCACTCACTTCGTGCAACTATTTCGACGTGTTGGAAGTTCCTCTTGCTCTAGGCCGCGGCTTCACGGATGCGGAATGTATCGCACGCAACACAGCTCCCATTGTGGTGCTGAGTGACGGATTGTGGCGTAGCGCGTTCGGTGCAGACGCTTCCATTGTCGGAAAGCCGGTTATTCTGAATCGCATCCCTTTCACGGTGATTGGCGTCGCCTCTCCAGGCTTCCAAGGTAGTGAGCCGATTCCATCGCAGTTCTGGGCTCCTGTGAACTTGCAGAGCAGTCTCCTTCGTGAGCCGGATCGTGTTGCCGACGATTCTCAAAGCTGGCTGGGGCTGCTGGGACGCACGAAAGGTGGAATATCCGAGAAACAAACCCGCGCCGACCTCGGCGTAATCGCCGGCCAAATCGACCTGCGCGACCCAGGCCGTATCACTACGCTGGCCATCGATACGGCCACGCTCTTCTCCGTCCCTGAAGAGCGGTTCCTGTTGCTGAGTATGGGTGGCGCCCTGCTCTTTGCCGTCGGCATGGTGCTGCTGATAGCCTGCGCTAACGTCGCTAGTCTGCTGCTCGCTCGAGCCACCGGGCGCCGCAAAGAAATTGCTGTAAGGCTCGCAATGGGCGCCAGCCGAGGACGTCTCATCCGGCAGCTGCTCACCGAAAGTCTTTTGGTTGCACTCCTCGCCGGATTGCTGGGCTCGCTTATCTCATTGTGGTCTACAACGGCCCTGGTGCGATTTCTTCAATCCAACACCTCCGCAGGCTACTGGCCCGTGGCGCTCAACATCAGTCCCGACGTCCACGTTCTGGCTTATGGCCTCGGCCTGACGCTGCTCACTGGGATTGCTTTTGGTTTGGTGCCGGCGCTCCAGTCTTCGCGAGCGGATCTCACCTTCGCGATGAAGGGAGAGAGTGCCGACTCCGAAGCTCGCTCGAGAAATCTTTTGCGCGGCGCGCTCGTGGCGGCGCAAGTGGCCGCTTGCATGGTCTTGTTGCTTGCCGCGGGGCTGTTGCTACGTGGGCTTCACCGGGCACAGACCATCGACCCCGGTTTTCGCATGAAGAATGTCGCCGCCATCGTCTTCGATCTCAATGGAGCAGGTTACGACAATCAGCGCGCCGAAGCGCTGCAGCGGCAATTACTCCAGCGAATCGCCGCGCTTCCCGGAGTGAACGCCACAGCCCAAGCCAGCGCGGTTCCGCTGGACGACAATCACCGTGTTGCCGACCTTTCCATCCCTGGCCGCGAAGAGCACGTCGGTGTCGAGTACAACTACGTTTCGCATGCCTTCTTCCCACTATTGGGCATTCCCATCGTGCGCGGCCGCAATTTTACGGAGGCGGAGAGTCAAACCGGCGCGCCCGTGGCAATCCTCGCGGAATCAACCGCGCGTCGCCTATGGCCGAGCGAGGATCCGATCGGCAAGACCATTCGTCTGGAGGCCGACTATGAGGTCGTTGGCGTGGCGAAGGATGCGCAGGTGTCCTTTTTGGGACGCTCCGATAGCACTTACGCCTATCTTGCGGCCGGTCCCAAGCAACAGTTGGACCTCCGCCTATTGATTTCTGGCTCAGCTGGTTCGCCTACAACACAGAACGTCCGGGCAACCGTCGCCGCGTTCGATCCCGAACTGGCCGTGGAAATTGTCAATCTCGAAGAAAATCTCAAACCCTGGCTCACGCCGGGTCGAATTTTCTCGACTTTATCCGGATTCCTCAGCGGCCTGGCCTTGCTCCTGGCCGCTATGGGCGTCTATGGCTTGGTATCCTACGTTGTCAGCCGCCGTGTGCGCGAAATCGGAATCCGGATGGCCCTTGGAGCGGACAATCGCGATGTCATGTCTCTTGTTCTGCGCCAGGCCATGAGGCCAGTGGTGATCGGCGCGCTGATCGGCATCGCTGGCTGCGGCGCGGTCGCTTGGGCACTAACAACGATTTTGCCCTGGGATGTCTCATTGCGTTTCTTGTATGGCATTAGCCCGGTCGATCCGGTCGCTTTCCTTGCCGTTCCGGGATTCCTGCTCGGTGTTGCCATCCTCGCCAGTTACATCCCGGCTCGGCGCGCCATGAAGGTTGATCCCATGGAGGCGCTGCGTTACGAGTAAGTCATGGTCCCCAGGGGCCACAGCGAAGGATGAAAATGGGCTCGAGATGGCGTAGCGTTTGTGTAGCCGCGTTGACGACAGAGGTCGAGCTACTCTGGCGCTCGCAAAGCCCGCTTACGAGTATGGCTGGGACGCTCGGAGGCACAACGAATTGTAGCCTCCAGAAGTTGCGGAGAGCACGCCCAGGAGATTTTCGCTTTTTCGAAGCGTCCGACGCCGCGCGGTGGCAATCAGATGGGAGTTGGATGGAATTTTTGCGTAAATTACGCCAATACTTTTTTCAAGGGCGGTATGGCTGCGACGCATGTGCGGGCGGTCAGCCACGACAAGTCCGGCTTGGCTAGCCGCCTCGAGGTCAGCTTCAGACAGCGCGTTTTTCACATGCCCTGCCGGTTCCGCCAGCGAGACGTGATTCTCCTGATCCTCCACCTGGTTCGCGCGGTTTGCGAGCGCTACCGGCGAGCGGGCAGGACGCTGATGTGAAGACGCAGAAGTCCCGCGATTAGCGTTTGCTGGGCGGGTGAACCGGCGGCACGTTCTGATTCAAGCGGAAGAAGTTTTTCGGGTCGTAGTGGCTCTTGACGGCGACGATACGATCCCAGCGTTCGTGGTAGGCTTCGTGGACCCGGTCTTGTTCATCTCCACTCATGAAATTCACGTGGACGCCCGGCTTCATCGCCGGGCGCAGCTTGCCGAACAGCTCACGCACCCACGCGATATTTACAGCGTCACTCTCCGCGCTTAACCAATCGGCTAACAAGTTCACGATGAACGGCGCGCTGCGGTCGCCGAAGGCAGTTTCCGAAGCGGCAACGCGGCCGGCAGCGCCGCCGAGGTACGCGAGCTCGATTTGCGTGTTGGCGGAAGGAACAGTGGCGAGAGAATTCAGCATGTGAACGATGGAATCGTCATCGAGAGCCTGAAAATAACCGGACTTAGTGTAATAGCGGCGACCGTGGGGGAATTCGGCGTCTGCCATGGTCTGCAAGGCCAAATAAGGCAAGACGTTCTCCGACACCCCGCCTGGATTACCGACTGAAAAAATATGGTCCACGAGTTGCCGACCTTTCGCGTGATCCCCAGACCAGAGCAAGGACTGACTCAAAACAGGCCGGCCCCGGAGCGCGGCGGGAATCGCAGGCAAGTCCGGAGCGAGCCGCAAGGAAAGGTTCCATTTGAGCTCATCGGGGGCGCCCGGCATGAAGCGCCGCCAGAATTGGAGAACGGCGAAGATGTCTTCATTGACGCAAAATCCGCCGGCGAGCAGGACCGAGGTGAGCGGATGGAGTTGCAGTTCGAATTGCGTCACGACTCCGAAATTGCCGCCGCCCCCGCGGAGCGCCCAGTAAAGCTCGGTATTCTCGCTGGAGCTGGCGCGCACGATAGAGCCGTCCGCGGTGACCAGGGTGAAGCGGGCCACGTTGTCGCATGACATTCCGAACATGCGACTGAGCCAGCCTGTTCCGCCGCCAAGAATCAATCCGCCGGCGCCGGTGTGCGAAACAACGCCCGCGGGAAAGACAAGACCGGCTCTCTGCGTGGCGGAATCAATTGAGGCGAGCAGGCATCCGCCCTCGGCGTGCGCGCGCCGATTCTTCTCATCCACGGTGACATGACGCATGCGCGTGAGATCAATCACCAAGCCTTCCTCGCAAGTACTGAAACCCGCGAGGCTGTGACCGCCGCAACGAACCGCGGTGAGGATACCCGCCGCGGCTGCAGCTCGCACAACGGTCTGCACGTCGGAGCTATCCGCGCAGCGCGCGATCAGCGCGGGGGTGCGCGCTACCATGGCGTTCCAGATGGCGCGAGCTTCGTCGAAGCCGCGCCGTCCTGGTTGAAGTAAATCACCCTTGAAGCTGCTCTTGAGCAAGGCTGCCAGTTCTTCGGCGGCTTTTTTCATACGCTGTGGCCAGTGAAAGAAAGTTCATCGCGCGAGCTATGCCGAGCTTAACTTGAAATCAACGTCAAAAACGTCGGCTCGTGTTCTCTCGCAGCAATTACTCCGGGCTGGTGGTCCGGGCCACCGAAGAGACGGTAATGGCCGGCAGACTTGCCGTCTTCAATTGAGAATTGAACGCCGAGAGGTCCACATCCAGCGCATGTTTTCGTTTGGCGAACTCCTGATCGAGCTCGGAAGATAGCTGCGCCAAAACCTGTTGAGCTTGCTCCGTTGGACCTGCGTCGCTCCCGAGATAATTCTGCATGGCGGCGAGGCGATTATTGAGCTGCAACGGATAGATCAGTGTCTGGTCGTCGAACCCGGTGAAACGGGGCTCGTACAGCTTGTGCCGTACGGAGTTGAGCTCGTCGTTCAGCTTGGACGCCCCACCGGTGACACCGGGATTCCCAGAACTAGCGCCCTTGCATAAGAACTGGGTGCGATCTCGTCGCCGTTGGCTTGGATAAACTCGACCACCGCGCCGCGGCGCTGCTGCGCGAGCCACACGTGACCCATGGTCGGAGACTCGAATTCGCCCAGGACGACTTTTTTGCGAGCAGTAAAGTCAAATGCACTTGCAATTGAGTTGATGCCAGCGGATGCGCTCGGAACAATGGCAACTACGTCGGTTTCCGCGGCGATCAAGCGCGCAAACTCGGCTCGCACCGCTTCATATTTCTGCACCCAGATGTCCCAAGGAGATCCCGCGTCGTGCCCTGTGCGCAGGTATTCCCGAATGCAGGCTTCCACGGCATCGGAGAGGGCGCCCTGAGAACAGGAATTCAAATAGATCTTGCAAGAAAAAATGGGGAAGCGGGAGCGAAGCTTGTGAATTTCAGGCTCTGTGAGCATCGCACTACATCCTTACAGCGGTATCCAGCCGCAGCGGATGCACCAACTGGGCTGCGAGGCCGGCCTTGGCAACCTCGTGCGGCGAGAGCTTAGCACAAGCGGCCGGCCCGTGCACGTATGTTTTCGGTATACCGCTCGTATGCAACTTTTGCGCGACCAACTGGGAGCGATGCCGCTTAGAGTATTCGCGAAGTCAAAGCGAACACGCGGTATACCGAAAGTATGTCGCGGCAGGAGTTCCTGCCGGAGTGAAATGCGACCGGCACTTGCGCTGCGCGCGGATTCTTGGGTTGCACTTACCGGGAAACTCATCTACTCTGGCAATACCCGCAAGGAGTGACCTTTTGCGTAATCAGAAATCATCCCGTCTAAAATCGCTTCGGAACAAGACTTCGCGTACGCATCGGATCGCGCACCGATCAGGATTCGCTCCCGCGCTGGGTGCAGCACAGGCCGGTTCTCAGAACGGGCGCAGTACGTTGAGCGAAAGAGTGTATCAAGCTCTGAAGCGCGACATCATTCGCGGACTCCATCCCTCGGGCGAAGCGCTGGGTGAAAAGGCGCTCGCCAAAATGTATCGAGGCAGCCGCACGCCCGTGCGCGAAGCGGCGGTGCGCTTGCAGCAGGATAGCTTGCTGCGGATTGTCCCCAATCGCGGTTACTTCGTGAGCTCGATGACCATCGGCTGGCTGAATGAAATCTATGAATTTCGGGCCGCTGTGGAAAGTGCCTGCGCGGAACTCGCAGCGCGTAAAGCCGCCGATCAGGCCTTGCTCGAAAAGCTCGCCGCGCTAGCGCGAACAGAATATGAGACGAACCACTTTGCTAGTTACGAGCGATTCATTCAGGCGGACACGCAATTTCACATCGGGATCGCCCGGCTGACGCGAAACCCTATGCTCGTGCGTGCCGTGTCTGACATGCGCTGCCATATGGAGCGCGTGATGTATGCCGCCATTGATATCGGATATTATGGCGAAGCGCCGGTGCAAGAACACGAAGTCATTATTCAGGCGATTCGGAATCAGGACGCGGATTTGGCGCGCAAGCTGATGTACGACCATATCCTACAGTCGCGCAGTAAGGTGCTTGGGTTGGCGAGCGGCGAAGCTCATGTTCCGTCCAGCCATTGAAGACGACTCGATTTTGCTGCAGAACCGAACTTCCCTCACAATTCATTTGGCGCCCTGTTGGTTATTGTTCGCCTGACGATTTCCGAGCGCTCGTGCATACGTTTCCCGGAAGCACTCGGGGTGCGCCCTGGCGGTAGCCATCAATTTCTTCCACGCCGGCACCCCACGCGGAAGCGAGCCCGTCTCCGGGCGAGCTTCCACACTCTCCGATGAAAGCTCGGTCCAGAATTACATTCTCGCAAGGGACACCGGGCTCCCGTGGCGCTACTATCGCGAACTGCCATATTATGCGTATCCAACTTGCATGTCAGTTGCAGACATTTTCCACACTTGACACTGCCGGGGCGCCTCACTATGAACGACTGCGCCGCTCGCGTGAAGGGACGAATCCAAATCACAATGGACGGTCACAGGGTCTACCTAGACGCGGTGGAAGATGCGTTCGGCGCAGACGTTGACTATGCGCAACTCCAAACGACTTACGGTGTTTCAGAGGAGCCGGACACGCGCTATTCTCCTGCCGTCTGCATCGGGTGTGATCTCAAGGTTGTGAGTGGTGACCCCGACCCAAAGCACGTCAGCACAAGCTATGTTGAACGCCAGAATCTAACGATGCGCATGGGAATGCGACGCTTCACTCGGCTAACCAATGCGTTCAGTAAAAAGAATGAGAATCATGCGGCGATGGTGGCGATTCACTTCCTGTACTATAACTTTGGCCGGATTCATAAGACGCCGAGGGTTACTCCCGCAATGGCTACTGGTCTATCGGAACACGTCTGGTCGCTTGAGGACATCATACTTTTGGCACGCTGAGGCACCTAATATGCTTACTTTGTTCTGGGGCACGGGCTTGCTAGCGACTGGCATTGTTTGTTTTTCCGGTTCTGCGCAGATCTCAGAGTGGGAGAAGCGCCTATCCCAGTCCCATCCGAAGACGCGAGTGACGGGCTGGAGCGGAACGCCAAAAGGAATTTTCATGTGGCGGCTTATTGGAGTTCTGCTCGCGATGATAGGAGTTTTCGTGATTCTGGCAAACTGAGACACTACCCAGGTTTCGCCAGTTTAAAGAAGAGCTTTGGAGATTCAGCGCGCAGGGTCGCATCCTGTACGACCAATTGTACATGCCGGCAACCTGGAACTTCGATTTCTCGCTAGGGAAGAATTTCGCGGTCACCGAGCGTTATCACCTGATCTTCCCCGCCGAGATGCTCAACGTATTCAACCTCGTGAACTTCGCCGCGCCATCATTGAGTTTGAACAGCCCGACAAATTTTGGCGTGTTCACCACGCAGTTCAATCAGGCGTGGCGTTTCCTGCTGGGCCTGAAATTCCAATTTTAGCGAGTCAGTCGTAAGCATCGGCAGAACCGGTCTTCGTTGAAACTCGCGAGGGCGGGGATTCGTTCCTTCCCTTCGCATTCCCGTAAATAATCGTCCTCATTCGCTGCGTGCAAGAACTCCTCCCCCTGCGGAAAAATCTACACACTTCGCATTTCACGCTTCTTCAGGCACCTCTCCCAGCGACGGCTCTATGTTCTTGAATTTTCAGGACCTTATGAAATTCAAAGTGTTTCTGGCCGCAAAGTTGCCCTCTAGTCAGCGACCAAGAAAGTCTCAGAGCATCCGCCCGCTCGAGAAAATAGAAGTTCGCACCACGACAATCGCGTGTCGCACAAGGAGGCGTAGAAATGAGATACGCAAGAAAGCGAATATTAGTAACTGCGGGCGTTCTTGCTTTCGGGTCAGTGTTGTTCGCGAAAGATCCCAGCAAAACAAAAGACGAACAGGATCGGCTTCAGAATTCGGGTAAGGTCATGCAGGAAATTCTAAGTGTTCCTGACGATATTCCACAAGACCTCATCGACAAGGCCCGATGCGTCGTCGTAATGCCATCGGTATTGAAGGCTGCGTTCGTCGTCGGTGGGAGCTACGGCCGTGGCACGATGGTCTGCCGCACCGGCAAGGACTTCACTGGTCCGTGGGGCGCTCCCGCGATGTATGCACTCGAAGGCGCAAGTGTCGGCCTACAGATCGGTGGCGAAGCCACTGACTTTGTCTTTCTCATCATGAACGACCGCGGCGCCAGCAGCCTTTTGCATAGCAAGGTAAAGCTCGGCGCAGATTTGTCCGCCGCCGCTGGACCGAAGGGACGTTCGGCCGCAGCCGACACAGACGCCTACATGCGCGCGGAGATTCTGAGCTACTCCCGCGCACGGGGAGTTTTCGCCGGCGCTTCTCTCGAGGGCTCGACGTTGCGTCCGGATGGAGAAGCCAATCGCAAGCTGTACGGCAGCGATGCTCGCGCCGCCAATATCATCTCCGAACCCAACGGCTCTGCTCCTCCTGCGGCTCATGATCTCATCGCCGCGCTGCAAAATTCATCTCCACAACTTAAACGTTAACTCAACTCGCCGGGAGGAGGCCAGAAAAATGCCGGCGTCCTCCTGATCGACCCGCGTACTCGATTTCGCTCGCTGGTTCAGCGGACTTCGAATCGCTTTCACTGCAGTCGCTTCGCAGCGTCCCGGCCCAATTCAGATATGGGAGAAAGTTATGAAGACAAGAAACTTGTTTTCCACCGGCGCGGTAGTTCTTCTCACCTTGGCTCTACCTGTGTTTGGTGGCAGCGCTTTTGCCCAGGATCACGACCGAGATCGCGAAAGAGATCGCGAGCATCCGCGGTTCGAAGACCACGACCGCGAGGCGGCCCGCGGTTGGTTCAACGAACACCACGACCGGCTCCCGCAAGGACTCCGCGATAGGGATAGGTTGCCACCGGAAGTCGAATCTCGCCTTCAGGTGGGCGTCGTCCTCGATCACGACATGCGGCATCGTATCCATCCCGTGCCCGCTGACCTTCTCGATCGCTTGCCACCCTGCCCTAGACACTATCGCTACGTCGTCATTGGCGGTCACATCTGTCTGATAGACGATAGCTTCCAGGTTTCCGACGTCATTCACTTCGAGCTCAATCTCTGAGTGCTCGTTGAACATTGCGCGGGTGGCCGTACTTCTTCGATCGCTGGATTCGCGGCCACCCGCTTTAACTAAATCCAGCAACATCGCAGGGGCCGGTCAAAATGTGGCTTTCCCCGCCGCTAATGCATGAAGCTAAGAACAGCTCATGAACTATTCTCACTGGGGGAGCAAAAAAATGAGTGCACGCGCGATGGAGCAGCGAGAATTCAGGGAACACCCCGGCAACTCGGAACGCGATGGACTCGGCATGGCCACGATGTCGGAGAAGGAAGCCGTATCGCGTGCTCAGCGCGAAGACGCCTCCGCATTCGAGAGCCTTTACCATTTGCATAGCTTGCGCGTTTATTCGCTGTGCTTGCGAATGGTCGGAAATACGGCTGAAGCTGAAGATCTCACTCAAGAAACATTTCTGATGGTCTACCGCAAGATCCGCACCTTTCGCGGCGATTCTGCTTTCTCCACTTGGCTGCACCGCATTGCTGTCAACTTGTTCCTGATGGGTCTGCGCCGAAAGACTTCGCTGGAGACTCCTCTCGAAAACCACGGCGAGCCGGGCACCTATCGCCCCGTCGCTCAAGACGAGCTTGCTGGCGCCGACCTCACGTTAGCCGGTTCACTAGACCGCCTGAATCTGGAACGCGCCATTGAAAAACTGCGGCCGTCCCAAAGGTTGGTCTTTGTTCTCCATGACATTCAAGGCTACAAGCACACCGAGATTGCAAAAATGCTGGATTGGTCGATTGCAAACTCGAAGTCTCGCCTTCACAGGGCCCGCGCGCAACTCCGTACTCTGCTGCAGGAAGGCATGTACTTCGGCTGCATTGCGCCATCGCGAAGCGCCCAGCCCGCTTTCAGCGCGTAAGCAGCCTGTCTCTGGCGAATTATCGTTTCGCCCATAATTCCTCAGGATTCCCCGCCCTGCTACGATGCTTCGATGTACCATCTGGTGGTTCTGGACGACGGCAGATCTCGAAAACAAGCTGTCCGATTTCAGGACCTACTTCAACAACCATCGCATGCATACCTCACGGGAAGGGCGAACGCCGGAAACGCGCGCATCACGAACAGTAGCCAATCCCCGCTCGTTTCGATGGCAACCACACTGTCGGGCCCTCTATCAGACACCGCTGGCAGCCTGATTTCTCAAAGATTCGTGCTCGCTGCGGTATCCGGTCGACATCTGCAAAAATCTCGAATGAAATCATCCAGAGTTCGCGTTCTCAGTTGCAGCGCGTTTCGCGGCTCCGATCGTTTCACTGCCGCCGTATCAATTCGCCAGAGACAGGACGGAATCTGATCTGATAGTGTTTTCCTCCACAATTGATTCACGGAGGGCAGAAATGTTTCACAAGCAGCTGGGATTTGGTAGATCAAGTCGACCAGCGAAACGGAAGTACGGGTTCCCGACAGCCTTGCTGATTGCTTTCAGCGTTGCGGTGGCAATTGCTGTCCCTTTTGCAGCTTGCGCGGATCAGAGAGAGACCGCGGCGAAACTGCTGGCGCGCACGATGACCAATCCAGAATTCCGAGTGAAGTCTTTTCGGGGCGGCGCATGGCTGGGAATCGGAGATTCGTATCTGGCTCTAGAGCCTTCAGCCACGGCGGGCGGCAGCGACATTGTGCGTTACCAGACGGCGACAGGCATTCGGGATATTCTCGTTGCGGCGGACCGGCTAATTCCCGCTGGAGCGAAAACTCCGCTGCCTGTCGAAGATTACCGCATGTCACCGGACGGACACCAGGTTCTGGTGTTCACAAACTCGAAGACCGTATGGCGTCAGAACACGCGTGGAGATTATTGGGTTCTCGACCTGAAGAGCGGCGCCTTGCGGAAACTCGGAGCCGATGCTCCCCCATCGAGCCTGATGTTTGCCAAGTTTTCGCCGGACAACAGCAAAGTTGGCTACGTTCGTGGAAACAATATTTACGTGGAAGATCTCGTCAGTGGAAAAATCGCGCAACTGACTCGGGACGGCTCTGACATGGTCATCAACGGTACTTCAGACTGGGTCAACGAAGAAGAGTTTGATATCCGCGACGGCTTTGAATGGAGTCCCGACAGCCACGCCATAGCTTTCTGGCAGTTCAACACCAACGGCGTGCGAAACTACACCCTGATCGACGACCTCGGCGCGCCGAAAGGTGAGATCGTTACGGGAATTCCCTACCCGGAAACGGGCGTGTATCCGCAGACGCTTCAGTATCAGTATCCGCTGGCGGGAACACCAAACTCGGCGGTGCGGGTGGGTGTAGCGAGCGCTGCAGGTGGGCAAGTCGTCTGGATGAAGGCAGCGGGAGATCCGCATAGTTACTACATACCGCAGATGGGATGGGCAGATTCCGGCCATGTTCTGCTTCAACACATGAACCGGTTGCAGAACAAGAATGAGTTCCTGCTGGCCGATGCTGCAACAGGAGTCTCGCGAGCCGTATTCGTGGACGAAGACAGCGCGTGGGTTGATGCCAACAAGCGTATTTTATGGATTAATCGGGATCGCGATTTCCTGGTGCTGAGCGAGCGCGACGGCTGGCGGCATTTGTATCGCGTGGCGCGCGACACGGGCGATGCCGGGTTGGTCACGCGCGGCGCCTTCGACGTCGTGAGTCTGGACCATGTCAGCCCGGATGAGCGGTGGGTTTACTTCATCGCGTCGCCTGATAATCCGACGCAGCGCTACCTCTATCGTGCGCGAATGGACGGTACTACTGGGCCGGAGCGCGTAACGCCAAATCTGCCGGGCACCCACTTGTATAACATTTCGCCGAACGGCGAATGGGCTTTCCACAACTACTCTTCGTTCGATGTGCCACCCGTTTTTGAACTGGTGCACCTGCCCGATCACCGCGTCGTGCGAAACACAGCGGATAACGCTGCGCTTGCCGAGCGCGTGAAGCCTCTATCGGGTGGGCCCGCGGAATTTGTGAAGGTGGACGCGGGCAACGGCCTGATGGTAGACGCGTGGCTGATCAAGCCACCGGATTTCGACCCCGCGAAAGAGTATTCGCTGATTGTGTTTGTGTATTCCGAACCGGCCGGCCAGACGACTGCGGACCGCTGGCCATCCATGTTCAACCGGGCATTGACCAGCGTCGGCTACCTGGTGGCGAGCTTTGATAATCAGGGCACGCCTGCTCCGCGCGGCCGCGAATGGCGCAAGGTCGTGTACGGAAACGTTGGTCCGCTTTCGTCTCAACAGCAGGCGGCTGCTCTTCAATCGCTGGAAAAAACGCATTCGTATATTGATCCCAAGCGCGTTGGAGTGTGGGGATGGAGCGGCGGTGGAACGGAGACGCTCAATTTAATGTTTCGCTATCCCGAAATTTACGGCGTTGGGGTATCCGTGGCGTCGGTGCCCGACCAGCGGCTGTACGACAGTATTTATCAAGAGCGGTATATGGGACTGCCGCAGGACAGTCCGAAGGCTTACGAACAAAGCTCGGCGATCAATTTTGCTTCTGGCCTGCGCGGAGACTTGATGGTGATTCACGGCTCAGGAGATGACAACGTACACTTCCAGGGCTTCGAGCTGCTGGTTAACAAGTTGATCTCGCTTGGCAAGCAGTTTGACATGCGCGTTTATCCTGGCCGCACCCATGGAATCTCTGAAGGCCAGGGCACCAGCTCCGACGTCTATACAAATATTCTGGGATACTTTGAAGAGCATCTGCCGCCGGGACCGCAGGCTGCCGCATCTCACTGAGGTGTGACGCGTGACATGATTGCCCCCCCGATCACGAGACCGGCAAAGGGATTGCTTGGCGGGGTTCGCCTTGAGGCCCGGGGATGGCCCCCCGGCCAGCTCTCCTGTAGCGCACTCGGCATCGCGAATCGCCGCTGCCGCCCCGCGGCGCGGCTTGGCGGAATCTCTGAAAGGACACACGCTTGTCGAAAGCATCGCGACCGAACACCCCGACCGCGGCGGCGCAGTCATCACCATTGCCGAAGTCCGCGCCTAGCGCGCATGGAAGGTCGCATCATTTCGCCGTCGCAGCGATTTTCTTTTTCTTCGGATTGATTGCCTTGATCCCTGTAATGCTCGTGCCTCTCGGAGTGGCCACCAGGCCCGGCAGATTTGTCCTTCTCTTTCGACTGGCAGAGCAGTTGCTGGGCAGTCCCAGCACATGGTTTGCACCAGCGATGATTTTCGCTGGCGTCTTGGCTTGGTACATCGGTCTGCTTCCACGCGCGATTTCGTTTTCATCCGGGCGAATCGTGGGTGGTGTGCTGGTCGGATTCCTGGCTTATCCGATAGGGTTTTTCGCTATCTTGAACGCTCTCGTGGGACTTTTTGGAGCTGCGCTGGAGAGAGCCTCCGGTGCTCAGGCTACCGTGTCTGAGCAAGTCGTTGGCTACTTAACCCTGGGTGCAGTCATGTTTGTTGGTGGAATGCTCACAGTCGTGATTATCACCGCCGCTTTTGCCATCACTACTCGCTATTGGCCTCGCTTCGCATTGCGCTGGTTAGTCTTGTTGGTTTGTACAACCATTTTGGGCAGCATCATCGCCGGCGTCATCCAGTACAAGATTTCCCTGCCGATGCTGCCGCAGAGTTTGGTATTTCACAATTTCCTCGGCGATCCAATCCAGGTTTTCTTCGGTGTTGCATGGGGCATTCCCTTGGTCGTTCTCGTCGGGGAGCCTTTCCTCGCCGCGCTCGTCGGACACTGGCTATATCTTGCTGCTAAGGAGTGGTCCGCGGATTCTGCGTGGTAGAATAGCTGCCACGGAGAATGGCGGAAGCGGGATCATTCGCGGAGAGGGCGCCCTCTAAGTGCTAGGAGCCTCGATTTTTTGCAAGGCACCTTTGAAAAAATCCACCTCCGGGGTCTTCTACCAAAAGCTGCTTCAGGCGATGGATTTCTTTGCGGTGAGCTGATGCGTGCGTGCTGGGCCGCGACGCTTCTCGTGCCAGGTCGCTAGCTCGAGAGATTGCTGAGCCATTACTGAATGCAGGGATGGGTGTGCTTGCAAATTCATCGTGTTGGTCCGTCTGCCTTGTTGCGCGCCATAGTACATGGTTTCGGACCTAATTCGGAAGTAGTTGGACCCATGTTCAACCCAAGTGTTTCTCGATTCTTGAGAATTCGTCCTCATGGAAAATTCAGCAATTCCTCGTTCACTGGCCTCGTGAGGTCTGGATGGCGCCAAGATCTGCGCCTTGGCTTGTTCAAGCGAGAGGAACGCAGGCCGATCGAAATGGACTCTTCGACCGCTGACGTCTGACCCTTGAAGAAATCTACCGCGAGGTCCTGCACTTCACGCGCAGGTAAAGTTTCATGAAATCCGTTTTCTACGATTATGTGCACGCTATTTGAAAAGCCCCAGCGTACGTCCTCCGCATTGCCGGGCGGTGTTTCACTGCCCATCGAACCACTCAAAAACAACGCCAGTTTTTGCGACGCCCGATCATGGGGGCCTCCTCCCCAAACAACGTACTTCAGCCGTTAGCCATAGGCTGCTCCGTTTCACCTCACGCGCAGCGTCCGCCGCCGAGCGGCTTCGTTCTGACACGGAACTCTCACGTCACTCGATTAGGTAAGGGTTGCGCCACTCTTCCGGAACTGTCGGATGAGTTGGAATGACACATCCTTTGCGGTAGGATTGGTCGACTTTGTATCCTGGCTGAGAGGCAGGACGCAGCATGGGGACGCTGATCCCGGACTTGCGCTATGCCGTACGGATACTGGCAAAGGTGCCGGGTTTCACGGCCGTTGCCGTCCTTACCCTCGCTCTCGGCATCGGCGCCAACACCGCCATTTTTTCCGTCGTCTATTCAGCGCTCCTACGTCCGCTGCCTTATCGCGAGCCCGAAAAGCTCCTCCATCTCGGCGAGTCGCGCAGTCAAGCGGACACCGGCACAGTTGGCGCAGACGTATCCTACCCGGACTATCTAGATTGGAAGCACACGACCAAGAGCATGCAATCGCTCGCCGCTTACAGCGGGGACGCTTTCACGCTTGCCACCGACGGCGGGCCCAAGAACACTTTCGCCGCGCAAGTGACGCCCAGTTTTTTCCAGACTCTCGGCGTGCAGCCGGCACTGGGGCGTGATTTCCTAGAGAACGAAATGCAGGTCGATGGCCCGCACGTGACGATTCTCACCGATGGGTTCTGGCGCACCGAATTTGGCGCCGATCCGAAGATCATTGGGCGCGTCATCCATCTGGACGGCAAGCCAGCCACCATCGTCGGTGTTCTTCCGCGCGGCTTTGAGTTTGCACCCGCCAACTCCGCGCCACTTTGGGTGCCTATCCATCAGACTGGTGATCTCATTACGCGCCGCAGTCTCCACTGGCTGACGGTGATCGGGCGGCTCGCGCCAAGCGCCACTTCCGATCAGGCGCACGCGGAAATGCAGAGCATCAACTTTCAGCTTGCCAGCGCGTATCCAAAAGAGAACAGCTCAATATTTTTTGTCATGGAAAGTCTCAGTGAACAGGTCGTGGGCAAGGTTCGGCCGATCCTGCTGATTCTTCTGGGAGCCGTGGCATTCGTTCTCCTGATCACCTGCGCCAATGTCGCCAACCTGCTACTAACGCGCTCGATCGGCCGGCGCAAGGAATTTGCCGTGCGTGCCGCGCTCGGCGCAAGCCGTGCCAGCCTGCTGTCGCAGTCACTTACCGAAAGTCTGTTGCTCTCTTTTGCCGGCGCTGGTGTCGGGCTTGTCGGGGCTCACTGGGGCGTCAATCTGCTCGTCACGGCCATCCCCGAATCGCAGTTGCAGGCCATGCCTTATTTGCGCAACGCCGGGATCAACCTTGCGGTCCTTCTGTTTCTTTGTGGTGTCACAGTGCTCACAGGAGTTCTCTTCGGGTTGGCTCCCGGATTGGAAGCTTCGCGTACGTCTTTGAACGATGCCTTGAAAGATGAATCGCGCGGTGGCACGAGCGCGGGTCACGCTCGCTTGCGGAACACGCTGGTCGTCGCAGAAATCTCAATTTCGCTTGTCCTGCTCGTCGGCGCCGGCCTGTTGCTGAAGAGTCTCCACGCTCTGCTGGGACAAGACCCGGGTTTCAACCTCCATAACGTGCTGACCTTCTCGGTAAACTTGCCGGAGACTTCCTATCCGAGTGATAAGACGCCCCCCTATTACAGCGCAGCCGCGGTGCGCTTCGATCACGAGTTTACGGAGCGTCTCCGCAGCGTGCCGGGTGTGCTGGACGTGGGGCAAGCCACCGGAATTCCCGCGAGTGGCGGGAGCGGCACCATCCGATTCGTTGTCGAAGGCCGCCCAACCGCGATTGGCCAGGAAGATGAAAGCCAAATCATCACTGTCAGCAAGGGCTATTTTTCTTCACTCAGGATCCCTCTCGCCGACGGCCGTTTCTTTACTGAAAATGATTCCAAGGAGGCCCCTGGAACGGTGGTGGTAAGCCGCGCTTTCGTCAAAGCTTATTTGTCCGGAGAGAATCCGATCGGCAAACGCATCCGTTTCACCTACAACGCGAAAAATCCTTTCCTGCAAATCGTGGGAGTGGCAGGGGATACGGCGTCCATCGATATCGCGGCCCCACCTCCTCCCATTATCTACACGCCCAACGACCAGGGCCCGGCGACCTACCTGAGCTACATGGTGCGCACAGCAGGCGAGCCATCCGCATTCGTAGGGGCCGTGCGCGCCGCCTTGAAGGAAATGGATGCTCAGCTCCCTTTGATCCAGCCGCAATCGCTGGAAGAAATAGCCAATCAATCTCCTTCGGTTTTCCTGCGGCGATACCCTTCATATCTGATCGGCAGTTTTGCTGCGCTGTCCTTGATTCTTGCCGTTGTAGGGTTGTATGGGTTGATCTCGCATATGGTCCTCCAGCACACCAGGGAAATCGGCATCCGCGTGGCTCTGGGAGCGCAGCGCAGCGACATCATGAGATTGGTTCTCGGCCAAGGAATCCGCGCCACGCTCGCCGGCGTGACCATCGGCGTCATCGCCGGCCTTGCGCTGACGCGTCTCCTGAGCAGCTTGCTTTATGGTGTTAAACCGGGCGACTGGCTCACGTTCTTGAGCGTGGCTCTTCTGTTGCTCGCCGTTGCAATAGCAGCGTGCTCCATCCCGGCTCGACGCGCCACGCGCGTCGAGCCGATAGTCGCGTTGCGATACGAATAGTCCTTCGCACAAGTGACCCGCAACCTTTCCTTAGAACAGCCTCTCCGAAACGTGTGGGCTTGCGATGTCCCTACTCGCACCCACGTGGACGGATAGTCCGCAAGCCTGAATTATGGCCATCCCCGACGATTGTTCCTGAGTGACGGGCAACTCTGACCTTACAGTCGCGGCAGTACTCTGATCATTGATCGGTGGCACGGAGGCCACCGGTCATGAAGCAGAAACCAAGTTCCACAAGAAGACGCAGTAGCACCAAGTCCGTCCTACGTTTGCCCGACCTGGAGCACGCCAAGGCCGCAGTGTTGAGTAGCCTCAACTCAGCGGACGCAAAGTGGGGCTATAGTCATGCTAGCGACGAAGTCGTTGACTGGTACTGTTCGGAACCGCGCTTGGCGTTCAACAGAATAGTGGTCATGCGCTATCGTTCGCATCTCGAATCCCGTCAACTCGCACCCGGCACAATCGATCTGCGTCTTGGCGCAGTCCGCCTCGCGTACGTCAGGACGAGCCAGAGCCCCCATGCCAAACGATACGAACGCACTGCAGAATTGTGAGCGGCGCTGATGATTGGGGCGTTCACCCGTTCGTACCTCTCGGAGCGAAGCGCATCGCAACATTGGCGACCAGCGCTACCTCGATTTTAGCATCATGCCTCCTAGCAAATGGAGACAAGGGCGGAAGGAGTAGGTCTTGCTCAGCCAAGGGTACGGCTATGCTGATCTTGCACTCTTTTGGGTTGACATCTTACCCGAACGCGGGCATGCTGAGGTTATATGTCTACCCAGGAAGCCAAAGACCGCCTGGAACTCTTGCAAGGCACCCTGGATCTGCTGATCCTGCGCACACTGATCTTTGGATCGCGGCATGGCCAAGGGATCGCGCGCAATCCAACAAACGTCCGAGGAAGAGCTGCTGGTGGAACACGGAGCGCCCTATCCCGCCCTCCAGTGGCTGGAGGAACGAGGCTGGATCTCCCCCAAACGGGGCACTTCCGCAGATAACTGGAAGGCGCGCTTTTGTTCCCTGACCTGCGTCGGCCGTAAACAATTGGTGAGGGAAACGACGAAGTGGAAGCAGCTGGCGACAGCCATCGGGCGGATTCCGGGATCCAAGGCGGAAGGGAGCTAGTCCATGTTCCGAGGCAAACGAAGGGTGAACGATTTCGGCGCGGAAATTGAAGTGCACATGCAGCTCGAGACGGAACGCTTGCGGGAGCAGGGGCTAAGCGAGAACGAGGCCCGAACCGCCGCGCGGCGGGCATTTGGCAACGTCACGCAAGCGAAGGAGCGATTCTACGAATCCCACCGCCGTCTTTGGTGGGATCACCTCCAGCAGGACATCCGCTTCGGCCTTCGCATGCTGCGTAATTCTCCGAGTTTCAGCGTT
>Ga0210410_10000419_pt1 | contig 48906 bp, 69 predicted proteins | sample IncBWC4MmetaG_FD_161058 | JGI IMG/M metagenome (GOLD analysis project Ga0210410, IMG submission 161058) | Forest soil microbial communities from Barre Woods Harvard Forest LTER site, Petersham, Massachusetts, United States - Inc-BW-C-4-M | ecosystem: Environmental > Terrestrial > Soil >...
CACCCCCCCATCTGGATCACCACCTGGGGCTCCGACACCCTCCACGCCACCTTTCCCAAGGGCAAAATCACCGGCCTCCAACACCGCGACATGGGCGAGTGGCCAGTCACTGACTCCGGCGGCAACACCTACCAGGCCTACCGCGATCACTTCAAATGGGAAATCGGTCTTGTCCTCCGCGACTGGCGCTACGTCGCCCGCATCGGCAACATCGACGTCACTCAGCTCACCGGCGTCTCCGCGGCGAACCTCATCAACCTCCTCGTCCGCGCGCTCTATCGCCTTCCCACGGCCCCGGCCAACGCCACCGCGATCCAGACCTCGGACACCCCCGAAGTCCGCGCCAACATGGGCCGCGTCACCATCCTCTGCAATCGCGTGGTCCGCACCTACCTCGATCTCCAGGCGATGAACAAAACCAATGTGCTTCTCCGATTGGAGGAGTTCGACGGTAAGGTCGTCACCACCTTCCGTGGCATCCCGGTTCGCACCGTGGACGCAATCCTCAACAACGAAGCACAGATCGTATAAGGAGCACCCATCATGATCCTCGACGGACAACTCCAGTTCACCGGCGCTCTCGGCACCGGCGACCTTCCCACCACCGGCACCCAGGTCTCCACCAACGCCATCGACCTCCACATGGCCGGCATCCCCACCCTCGCCAACCTTCAAGGCGCGCGCGATATCGGTATCGGCGACGATCCTGCTCTCAAAATCCTCATCGAGGTCCTGACCGCTTTCACCGTCGGCACCTCGCTCCAGGTCATGATCCAAGGCGCGCCTGACAATGGCTCCGGTGCCCCTGGCTCCTACACCACTTGGTGGACTTCCCCCGTCTACGCCGAGGCCACCCTCGTCGCCGGCGCCCGTCTCTACGATATGGACATGCCCCGCCCACCCGCAGGCGTCGGTATGCCCCGATTCCTTCGTCTCCAATACGTCTCCGTCGGCACCCATACCACCGGCGCTCTTCAGGCGTGGATTCTCGGCGATCGCCACGACCAAATCTACCAGGGCACCAACAACGCGATCCTCGGCGGCTATCCCGCCGGCATCAACGTCGCGAACTGAGGAGAACCAAAATGAAACGGCTTCTTCTCGGCCTCGCCCTTCTCCTCCTGGCGCCGCTTCTGGCGCCAGCCCACGCCCAGGCTCCCGCCAACTGTGGCGTCAACTTCAATCCCGCCATTGGCATCAACTGTCTCAATATCCGTCAACCTACCTACTCCGCGATCTCCCGCGCGCTAGTCCCAGCCGCCTCTGCCACCGATATCTTCTGCATCTCCGGCTCCACCACAAAGAACATCATCATCTCTCGTATAGAGATCAGCGGCACCGCCGGGACCCTAGTCAATGCACCATTCACCCTTCTTCGGCGTGTCTCCCTCGATACTGGTGGCACCGCAGCCACCGGCACAGCTCTCCCCGCCGCTTCCCCACACAATACCGGCAACGCTACCTCCACCGCCGTTCTCACCGCCTACACCGCCAATCCGACCATCGTCGACTCATCCCCACTCTACTTCCGCTCCACTTGGCTCGCACTTCCCACCACCGCGGCCGGCACAGTCCAAAACTCCGTGATTTGGTTCTTCGGCTCCGAAGTCGAGGCCTTTGACCAACATCTCGACATCCTCAAGAACACTTCCCAACAAGTCTGTGTCAATCTCAACGCAGTCTCCGTTTCCTCCGGCGTCCTCGATATCTCTATCCAATGGACGGAGCAATAACCATGCGCAAACTCGCAATCACCGCGCTTGCATTCGTCCTTAGTGCGGCGATTGCTTGTGCCCAGGGCATCACCGGGACCGTCACGACCCAAGTCGTCATCGTCCCCACCTCCACCGCCTACTCCGCTGGCCAATGCTTCGGTAACGCCGGCGCATCCGCAATCCAACCACTAGCCAACTTAATCCTTCCATCCGGCCCCGGCGGAACATGGTTCATCGGCGTTACCCTTGTCGACTCCACCGGGTCCGATCCCGCCATTGACTTCCTTGTCTTCAACAACGCTCCGGTCGGCACCTACACTGACCACGCCAACTGTGTAGTCAACGCCTCGGACCAATCCTATCTCCAAGGCTTCGTATCCATTACCTCCACCAATTGCATTCAAGATCAATCCGCTGCCACAGGCATCTGCCAAGTCACGGGCGCCCTGCTCATCCCTCTCACCGCCAACTTCTCCGTCACTGGTCCATCGGGTGGTGGCACTCGCTCCAACACTATCTGGATCGTCCCAATAATGCGTGGAACTCCGACCTACGGCTCCTCCAAATCTATCTACATCAACTACAAAGCCTATCCGGATGCGGCTACGCCATGAAATATCTACGCTATCTCCTCTCCCTCATAGCGTGCTTGGCCGTTGTATCTGCGGATGCGGCTATGGTGGGGACGCGGAGGGTGTTGCTGGGGGGTGGGAAGGCGGCGGCTGTCAGCGCGCTGTGGGCATCGCAGAATTGGGATGCATCCGGGTCGCTGCCAGCGGGATGGACTATCACCCCAAGTGGCGCCGCGATCGGCACGGCTTGGTCGATGTCGGGAACGCGCAGCCTTTCCGTCCCGACCGATAACAACGTTGGTCAATATGCCATCTATAACACTAAAGACCCGTTTGGTGGTAATGTCGTCGCCTCGACCTGGGTTTACTTTACGAACGCCAGTTCAAGCGTGTCAAATGTGGCGTATGTATTTTGTCGAGGAGGGGCTCCAGCATCGCCGAGCACTGGCTATGATGTGCATATCGAGATAGGCGGAAGCACGCGGGGGCTCTATCTAGCTGCGGCCGGTGCTACCATTGGATCAGTGCTTAACGCGGGGATATTCTCCGCAAACACTCCATACTACATGGAGGTCACTTGCAACGGCACGACGATCTCAGCGCGCGCGCGCCGAGGCACCGATGGTTATTGGCTGAACTCTTCGGCCGTTTGGGTTGCAGCGGAAACGACGGCCATCTCGGTGACGAACTCGGCCATCACGGGCGCGGGTTATGTCGGAACGGCAGCATTCATCAACACCGGGATGGGGCCGACCTATTACGACGAGTTTGCCGCCTACCAGGTCCCGACGAACCTCGCAATCGCCATCCAGACGGAGCCCAGCGGCGCTTCGACCGTAGGCGCAAGCGGAGGGCTTGCTAACCATCGGGGCGTCCCGATCCTCGTTTCTACGGTCGGCGCCATCACGTCGCCGCTCTCGGTCACGCTGTCGGATGGCGGCGCAGGGGGGCGTTTTGTCTTCGGCCCGACACCAGCAGTTCCGTCTAGTGCGTTTGTTTCTCAGTTCAGCCCTGCGGCGGCGTCGATACCGGCGAATGCAAAATTCGGGCAGCTCACGGCTTGGTATCTGCCGGCCTTCAATCGCAGCAGCGCCGTCACCATAACGGCGTCGAGCCCGCTCGGGAGCGCCCCAAGCCTCACTTACACGCCGACGGCTTACGCGACGACCGGAAGCCCGACTCCGACCGGGCTTAGTCTCGATACGGTCGCGATGACGCCGTTCAATCAGTTCTGGACATCGTTGCCGCTCGACTTCTCGGGGGGCTTCCCGGCGCTCCCGTTCTCGACCTTCACGGCCTTCAACAATGTGGGCGGGAGTGGCGCGACCGAGACTGTCACGGCGGGCGTCTACTCTCGCCAGAACACCATCGACAACACGATCGGATATCGCGGGAATAATGTGCTCGTCACGGGCGGCTATCAGGTCTCGCTTCAGGTCAATGCCTTCGGCGGCGGGGTAACCGACAAGGTAACGATCGGTCTTGCGGTTGATAGCAATAATTACATCGCCCTGACAGCCGACAATCATGCCGGCACCGTGACCATCACGGTAGTCGCGTCAGGTTCGACCGTTGCCACTCAAGCATTCAGCAGCTTGTCATTTCCGGCCGGGACGCAATTTGCCTTGAGGATGGGGATCTACGAGGGCTCTGTCGCGGGAGCTTGGTATAAGCGACCGACCGACTCGGATTTCTATGCTCTGGGATCGACCTCGACCTTAGGCGGCTTCGACTTTCAACAATCCAGCGTCTTCACGACATTCTATCCGTTCTGGCAAACTGCTCAGTCCGCGAACACCTCGCTGAAAGTGACCAATTTCACGGCTGGCCTTCCTGGGTATGAGGCCTCGACAAATCTTGCCGTCGTTAAAGACATCACCACGGGCGCGCCACTCTTATCGACGGATGGAAACTCGATCTATGTCGATGGCGAAGTCGGAAGTCCGATGCCTTCGGACGGCAGTAATGCTGTTTGGGCGCTCAACACCAAGACCTTTGTCTTCACAGAAGTCGCCCGCCTCTTCCTGTCGAACGGGACGAAGTTCGGTGCGGGCGGTCCAATAACGATCGGTTACAATCCAGGGACCAGCACATTTACAGTGCTATCCGAGGACTTCGCGAACGTACTCGCGGTCCCTTATTACACCCAGACCACCACGGCTATATTGTCGGGTGTGCATGGTCTGGCTATGACGGCGCTGCCATATCCGGGGACGGCAGCATCAGGAGCCGGCACGCCGACCGAGGTCTATGACTGCGACGCGATATTCCAAAGCGCCACCTACTATGTCGCCTGCATGCAGACCGATACGGGGGCGGCCCATAGATGGGCAGAAATGGCGTCTGCCTCGACGATCGGTGGGACATATACGGCGATCTGGCAGGCGGCCAATACATCGTTTGCGGACGGAGCGCGCATCAGCCAGGTCGGTGGCACGCAATATGTATTTCAGTCCGTCGGACAGGCGAACGTCTTTGCGTTTCCTTTCAGCGCGTCGCCCCAGCCGTCATTGGGCAACATCCCGAATGTCACGCTCGATGGCCCAGCTAATAACCTGCTCGTCGACCCAACGACGACCAATATAGCGCATCCATCGCTGGCACCAATTCCTGGCGAGATTGGAGGGCAGACCCGCTATTTGCTTATTGGGTTTGCGATCTACACTCCTCCTTCGTTCTCCGGGATCATTCCTAATTATGGTATTGGCGTCGTTCTTGAGGCTTTGCAGCGCTACACGAGCGCAGAGTTTACGTGGGTTCAGTATCCCTATTTGCTAGAGCGCGACCTCGATCCAGCCTCCAACGACAACACCCCCGCCTTCCTGGCGCACGTCGGATGACCCTCCTCTCCCTCCCCATCCGCCTATGGCTAGCCGAGATAATTGATGACGCGCAAATCCATGCGAACTAAGGCCACAACATGGCAGTCAATAACGGAGACCTAAGATGAAACTCTTCAAATGGCTTGGGCTAGCCTTAGCTCTCCTCGCCACACCAGCCCTCGCCGTTGTCCAATCCACAGCGATGCGAGATGCCAACTACTCCGCCACGCCCAATGACGTTCGCATCGTCACCGTCAACACCTTCTCCGCAGCGCGGACCCTTACCCTCCCACAAGCTGGCGCGACCCAAATTGGCCAAGGCGGCCAATCCAATGGCTACGCCACCGCGCTTGAATTCTTCGACGCAGCCAACGGCATCACCGCCACCAATACCCTAACCATCACCCCTGCCTCCGGTGATCTCATCAACGGTTCCGCCTCATCCATCGTCGTCTCCAACACCGGCGCCAACTTCTGGCTAACCCCCATCAACGGTAACAATTGGGTCTTCGCCACCAGCGTAACCGTCAGCCTCCCAATCCCTGTTCCAGTCGCCGATGGCGGCACCAATTGCACCGTCGCCTCAGGCACATGCCTTGACAACATCACCGGCTTTGCTTCTACCGGCTTCCTTCAACGAACTGGCGCGGGCACGTATTCCTTCACAGCTCCAGCGGCAGTTTCCTTCAACCTTGGCAATCCTACCCCTACCTCCTCTTCCACCCTGGTAATGATGGGCTTCGGCTCCACCGCCACCATCACTCCTGTAACCACCGGCCGACTACTCATCATAATCACCGGGGATGTGTTCAACGTCACCGCAATCGCTGATGGCGCTGCCTTCCGCGGCGGTTATGGCACAGGCTCAGCCCCGGCCAATGGCGCGGCCGTCTCAGGCGCTCAATGTGGGCCAACCTCGATCAAATTCGTCGCGGCGACCACCGCTGAGAAGGTCCCGTTCACGATATCGTGCATTGTAACAGGGCTAACCCTGAACTCTCCCTACTGGCTTGACGTTGCCTTATCCAATATCACCGGTGGCAGCGCCGCAATCAACGATGTCAACATATCCGCACATGAACTATAGGAGGCCCTCATGGCCCGATGGAAACTCGTCAACGCCCACCACCTCAACTGCGACGCGGAATGGGAATACCAAGAGATCGACCGGACCACCGGCAAACAGGTCCGCAAACGGTTCCCCGTTCCGCGATTCCTTAACCCGTTCGATCCCCAGGACTGGAACTACCATTGGGGGAACAAAGACAACGAAGACGGGGAAATCATCGTCTGCTACGAAGGCAAAGGCGAACCCAAGGACATCATCTTCCGCGGCGACCCGACCCCCGACATGGTCCCCCAAGACGACGAAGCCAAGGTCATCTCCGCGTCCTTCGAGAAGCGCTGGTCCTACAAACCCGAAACGGATGTCCCTGGCGGTTATTCCCAATCCATGATCGACAAGTTCCAACATGAGATGGCCGAATCTCGATCCAAACCCGCCGAAATCCCTGGCCTATCCGACCTCGTCACCGCGATCACCAAGCAATCCGAGAACATCGCGAAGCTTGTTGAATCCAACCTTCGGAGAATCTAATGCCTATCTCCACTGGCCCAGGGTCGCCACAGGTCGTATCCTCGGCCAGTGGCGGGAAGGTCTATGGCTACAACAACATTAACGAAACCACCGCGCGTGTGGTTGCACAGCCCAACCCTTCTCGGGCCCAAATCACCTTCTGCAATCCAGGCGCGAATGACATGTATATCGCACCGGTCAACGTCCAGAACACCCTCGGCACAGCGCCAACCACGCCAACGAGCACGCCTCTCACCCCTACCAACGCTGCCCTCGGCGGATGTTGGCCACTCTTCGGCAACGGCGGAATCCTCGTCTTCACCGGCGAATGCCAAGGCGCCTACCAAGCCCTGGCCAAAACTGGTGCCGGCACCACCAATCCCCTAACCGTCAACGACTCGAACATCTGAGATCGCCGATGCTTCGCCGAATCCTCGCCGCTATCGCACTCATCTTCGCGGTCTATTGCCTCAGCCCGGCGCAGTCCCAGGTCCCACAACCCGGCTTCTGCGCCAATCGTCCGCTCAACGACTCCACCAACGCCTGCGCCAACACGCGGTTTGTCCAACAGGCCTTGGCCGGATTCTCCCCCGGCGCGATCTCTCTCACCACCAACCACATCCTCGTTGGCGTGGCTAATGTCGCCACCGACACCGCCATGTCTGGCGACTGCACGATCGTCTCCTCTGGCGCCATCACCTGCACCAAAACCTCCGGCGTTGCCTTTGGCTCCTTCGCTACTTCCACCACCGTCCCTTGGTCCGCGATCACATCCCCACCGACCACCCTTGCTGGCTATGGCATCACCAATGCCCTGACCAAAACCAACAATCTCTCCGATGTCTCCTCCGTCGCCACGACCATCTCCAACCTCGGCCTTGCCAAGGTCTACCAAACCAAATCCTCCGGCCGACTCAACACATCCGCTCCGCCCGGCGTTTGGACGCAAATGCAGCGCGTCAACCTTGGCACACTCGTCGCCGGTGATCTCCTCTATGCCTCCGCCTGGAACGAACTAACCACCAACGAATCCGTCGGCGGCTCCAACGCCCTTGTCAATGTCCAATTCTTCATCTCCACCACGTCCACCGATGTCAATCCCCCAACCACTTCCTCCGACTTCGGCAATACCCCTGGCGGCTCCAACACCGCTTGCAATGTCAACAACCTTATCCCAACTGTCCATCACTTCGTCTACAACTGCACCGGCCAGCTCCTCGTTCCTGCCAATGGCACCTACACCGCCATCTTCTCCGTTCTATGGGACGTAGACCTTACCCTTGCTGGCACCATCGAGAACCAAGGCCAGATCAATGTCATCCGCTATTCGCCAACCATAGGGACCATGCCGTGAGTCAGCCCAATGACCAAGATCACCTCGCGCGGATAGCCAAGGATATCCAAAAGCTATGCTCCATGATGACCACAGTCATCAACTATATCACCGAAGCCGAGGCCGAGGTCCCCGAGAAGATACGAAGATTTATGAATTACTTCCATGATCTTCATGATATCAAATTCATGTATGAAGAACATGGTCAGCCTCCGCCAAAGCATGTTCTCCAAGAGATCGAACGTCTTGACGACCGTTACCGTCACTTACTCGATGATATGAAGGAGCCTGGGGGCACCCTGGACAAAATCCGCCGCGATATGGCTCAACGCTCCGGCAATCGCCGAGACTACACGAAGCAGCTAACTCAATCGGAGAGATACGAATGAAACAAGGCTCAGGCACTTCCAAGGCCGGCGATGGCAAGATCGAACCACGATCTCACGCCATCTCCATCGACAAAGTCTCCGGCATCGGCCTCCAGCGGGTGCGGACGTTTCCTGAAACCAAATCCCTCCACGCCAGCCGCGGATTCTCTGCTCCATCCCCGGTCTCTGACGACCATCACAAATCCGGATCACAAGGAAAACACCGATGACTGATACCACCACAGTTCTACCCGCAGGGCCCGCAAATAGGCCAATGACGGGCCCTAAGTCTGCCCCTTCCCTCGACTTCGCACGCATCGCTTCCCTCCTCCACATCGTCACCGCCTGCGCCGAGGCCGCGCCCGGTCAGCTTTCCCACATCTCCGCCGCCGCCATGGCCGAGCTGAAAGCTATCCAAGATGATCTCGCACAGGCGTCAGCGGCTGCGGCGAAGGCTGCGGCTGACAAAGCGGCCCAAGATCAAACGGCCCGGCTCGAAGCGGCCAAAGCCGAAGCGGCCAAAGAGCTAGCGGATCGTGAGGCCGAGGATAAGAAGGCGAAGGAAGTCACCGCCGTCAACGCACTCGCGGCTGAGAAGGTGAAATCCGCGCCGTCCACGGTCTTCCTCGATGGCGCGTCCGCCGCTAAGGCCGGGAAGAGCAACATTCCTCCCCAGGGCCTCAATCCAACCGAATCCGCGGATTGGGTCAATGGTTGGAGCAGCGTCTCTGGCCCTGGGGCTACCTCCGCTGACTCCATGAAGAGGATTTGACCCATGGCCCGCGATATCCTCTCCGACTACGGCCCTGAGTCCAAATCCGGCTCTCGCCCTTCCAACGGCGGCCAAATGGAGAAAAAGGAAATCCCTTATTCTCCTCCCAAAGGCCCGACCAGTCAGATGCAACAAGGGCCGGGCCTCCATGGTGACAACTGCGGGAATTGCGGAACGCAAGGAAAACGCTGATGCAACCTTTTCAGGAACGTGTCGTTGCTGAGTTGAAAGACTTAGACGACAAAATTTCTAAGCTGCAAGTGTTTATACACGGCGGAATGTTCAACGCTTTACCAAGTCAAGAGCAAGAGCGGATGACACAGCAGCTATCATATATGCAAGGCTATAGCTCGGTCTTGAAGCAGAGAATTGAGGCGTTTACGCCGTGACCGCCTATGTAGACATCGTCAACCGCGCGCTCCAAATCCCCGGCACTCGCACGACCGTCACCGCCGCCGAACTCCTCGCGGGTTCCTCCAACGAAGCTATCCAGGCCAACCTTCTCATTGACCCAATTCGGCGCCAGCTCATCCGCATGGCGCCGTGGAACTTCGCGCTGCGCACGGCGAACCTTGTCTACATCACGTCATCCCCAGGCACCCCCGAGAACACATCCGCACCAACCACCCTCTGGGCCCCTGGCCAACCACCGCCGCCATGGAACTACGAATACCAATACCCCGTTGACTGTCTCCGCGCCTGCTTCCTCATCCCCGCCACTCAGACCGGATTCGCCGGGGGAATCCCAATCACCACAGCCGTCACCGGCGGAGCCGCCTCGTTCTGGCAAGGTCCACCAGTTAAATTCAAAATCCAAAATGACCAATTCTACACTGTCAACACCGCAACCGTCGCCAATGGCGGTTCTGGCTACGCTCAAGGTGATCTCATCACCCTCGCCGTCGGCCCGAACACCGCTCAACCCATTGGCGCACCGGCGATCCTCCAGGTCCTCTCCGCAGCTGGAGGCGTAATCACCGGCGTTGGTGTGGTCAATGCGATCAATGGTGAATCTCCACCTCTGGCCGGCTCCTACTTCGCGCCCCAATCCAACCCCGTCGCCCAAGGCTCCACAACTGGCCTTGGCACAGGCGCGACCTTCAACCTGACCTTCACCGGCCCAGGCCCACAACGCGTCGTCGTCACCAACCAAGAATTCGCCACGCTTACCTACTGCCAAGACGTCTCCGACCCCAACGTCATGGACGACGAATTCCAGGAAGCTTGGGTCAAAATCCTCGGCGCTTCCCTCTGTATCCCACTCACCGGGGACAAACGACTCGCGAACATGCGAATCCAAGAAGCCAACGTCATGATCGCCCAGGCTCGAGTCGGCGATGCGAATGAAGCGCTGTCTGTGAATGACGTAACCCCCGACTGGATTCGCGCCCGCGGAATATCCTTCTCCGAACCCTATTCAGGCCCATTCTCGGGCCTAGACTGGGGCGGAATGTGGCCGATCTTCGGATAACCCGATGACCATCGCCGTCCAGGCATCCTTCAACTCCGGCGAATGGGCCCCATCCCTATACGCGCGCGTGGATGTTGCCAAATACAAATCTGGCGCAGCCTTGCTCCAAAACTGGTTCGTCGACTATCGCGGCGGCGCATCCACCCGCGCCGGGACCAAATACGTCATTCAGGCCCTAAACTCCGCCAAGCCCGTTCGCCTAATCCCCTTCCAAGCCACCTCGACCGTCGGCTATATGCTCGAATTCGGGGACTTCACCATCCGCTTTATCTTCCAAGGCTCGATGGTGCTGGAGAATTCCTTCGCGGTCTCCGGCGCAACCCAGGCCAATCCCGCCGTCATCACCGTCACCGGGAACAACTTCATCATCGGCGATGTGATCTTCCTCAAGACCCTTGGCGGGATGACTCAGCTCAACTCCCGATACTTCAAAGTCCTCAACGTCTCCGGCGCATCCGTCACCCTTGGCGATCTCAACGGGAACAATCTCAACTCTACGACCTACTCCGCGTATACCTCCGGTGGAACCGCAGCCAGGGTCTACACCTTGGCCTCCCCCTACGCCGCCGCCGATGTCGCTGGCCTGAAATACGCCCAGGCCACCAACGAGATGATCCTCTGCCATCCCAACTACGCGCCGCAGGTCCTGACCGAAATCTCCGCGACCAGCTGGACCATCGGCGCGATTGTGTTCGGTAGCACCGCCACAGCCCCAGGCGCACCGGTTATCTCCTCCAGCCTATCCTCCGGCTCAGTCAACTACGCCTACGTCGTCACATCCGTCGATGGCAACGGCCAGGAATCCCTCGCTTCCCCCGTCGCCAACTACCTCAACGCCGAAGACATCCGCGTCGTCGCTGGGTCCATCTCCATCGCCTGGACCGCGGTCCCCGGCGCGATTTCCTACAACGTCTACAAATCCGATGTGTCCTACATCGGCACCGTCCCGACCGGGACAACCTTCGGCTTCATCGGCAATTCCACCGGCACGACCTTCATCGACTCCAACATCGCGCCAGACTTCACCGAAACTCCGCCGATCGCCACTAATCCCTTCCAAGGCGCGGGGATTTCCGCGATCACCGTCACCGCCGCCGGAACCTACACCGTCGTCCCATCCGCCACAATCGTCGGCACGGCCACCATCGTCGCGTCGGTCTCCCCAGTCCTCACCGTCCAAGGCACCCCCACCATCGGCTCCGGCGGTGCTGGCTATGCCATCGGCGACACTGTCCTCTTCTCCAATGGCGTCGTCCTAGTCGTCGCCACCCTCTCAGGCTCAGCTGTCGCCACATGGCGCGCTGCCTCCTTCGCTGGTGCATCCCCAGGCGCGGTCACCTCTGGCACGGTCCCGGTCAACCCGGTGGCCCAAATCCGCTCGTCCGGCGCAGGGACCGGCGCCACCGCCAACCTCACCTGGGGCGTTGGCTATGTCTCCATCCTCAACGGCGGCGCGGGCTACACCCCTACTCCCACTATCACCTTCGGCTCAGGCGCAGCGACCGCCACGGTCTCTCTCCAGCCCACCTCCAATGGCAACCCAACCGTCCCTGGATTCTTCCAACAGCGCCTTGTCCTCGCGGCCCCTCCCGGAGCGCCGCAGACCTTCTATCTCTCCAAACCCGGCGCGTTCTTCAATTTCAACCAATCCTCCCCGCCCAAAGCTGACGATTCTATCCAAGGAACCCTCGTCTCCGGTGTCCTCAACACGATCCAATCCATCGTCTCGTCCACCTCAGGTATGCTCCTCCTCACCGACAAGGGCTCGTGGATAGTCAACGGTGGTTCCTCAGGCTCAGCCGTCACGCCATCCTCCATCGTCGCCAATGCCCAATCCTTCAACGGCGCGTCCGCGGTCCGGCCGATTGTCGCGAACTACGACGTTCTCTACATCCAAGAGAAAGGCTCATCCGCGCGCGATCTCGCGTTCAACATCTACTTCAACGTCTTCACCGGGACCGACATCTCCATTCTCCCATCCCATCTCTTCTTCGGCTTCCAAATCCTCGACTGGACCTGGGCCGAGGAGCCGTTCAAGGTGGTTTGGGCCGTGCGGAATGACGGCGCACTCCTTTCCCTCACCTTCCTCAAGGAACAAGACTTCACCGGTTGGGCGCACTCAATCACCGCCGGCAACTTCAAATCCGTCGCGAGTGTCACCGAAGCCTCAGGCTCAGTCTTCGTCGATGCTGTCTACGTTGTCGCCCAGCGGACAATCAACGGCAATTCCGTCCAATATGTCGAACGCATGGCCGATCGGATTCTCCAGAACAACATCAACAATGCCTTCTGTGTTGATGCTGGTCTCAGCTACTCCGGCTCTCCGTCCACCACATTCACCGGCGCGGAGCAGCTCGCCAATGCTACAGTTACTGGCCTTGCTGATGGACTCGTTATCACACCATTCACCATGCCACCCTCGGGCATCTTCACCCTCAACAACTCCGCATCCAACGTCAGCATCGGCCTAGCTTACACCTGCGATCTCCAAACTCTCGCCCTGGAAATGGGCGAGCCCTCCATCCAAGGCAAGGTCAAGAAGATTCCTTGCGTCGACATCCGCGTCACGGAAACCCAAGGGATGAAAATCGGCGTGGATTTCAATCACCTCACATCAATCAAAGACCTCATCCCTGGCAATGTCTCCTCCACCCTCACCGGCCAACAATCCCAAATCGTTTCAGGCCTGATAACTGGCGATGCCAAGACCATTCTCTCCCCCGCCTACACCGTCCCTGGCCAATACTGCATCCGCCAAGACCAACCACTCCCAGCCACCATCCTCGGCGTGTTCCCAGAATTCGAAATCGAGAATCGGCAATGAATGGGGAATTAAAGCAAATCTCCGCGGCGACGATGGAGTGTATCGTTGACCAGCACCTGCGGTTGACTGAGGAGGAACGCGATGTTATAATCCGCATCGGCCAGAAATCTCGACCGTTGTTCTCGGGGATGTTCGATAGGAAGCTACTATGCCTGGTCGGCCTAATCCCTGGCAGCCTTCTCTCCGACACCGCCTATATCTGGTGCTACCACACCGACGAAGTCATCCGCCGGCCGATCACCTTCGCGCGCCACGCCGTTCGCCTTATGACCCGCCTGCGCCAGCAATACCCCAAGATCATCGGCGATTGCCTAGACGAGCAAAGCTGGCGTTGGTTGAGATCGCTCGGTGCTACCCCAATCTCCCACACACAGTTTGAGATAGCCTAATGGCCGATCCAGTAAGTCTACTTGCACTCGGGAGTATGGCAGCCACCATCGGCGGAGGTTTGCTCGGTGCGCAAGGCGCGGAGAAAGCCGGGACGGCACAGCTCGAGCAAAACTACTACCAAGCTGGCGTCGCCAAGCTCAACTCATCCATCGCCCTACAAAACGCCGACTACGCCCTCAACCAAGGCGAACAACAGGCGATGGAATTCGGCATCGCCGGTGGCCAACGCCTGGGCAATATCATGGCGGCGCAGTCATCGTCGGGATTGGATGTGAACACTGGTTCTGCCCCACTCGTCCGCGCTGGCCAAAAGCAGATTATCGATCTCGACACGACCCAAATCCGCTCCAACGCTGCTAAGACCGCGTATGACTACGACGTTCAATCCACGCAGTTCGAACAACAAGCGACGCTCTACGAAATGGCCGGGACCAATGCAGCGGCTGCGGGCCAGATCAAAGCCGAATCCTCTATCATCGGCACAGCCGGCGCAGTCTCCAGCCAATGGCTCCAAGGCAGCCAAGTTGGCCTATCCGGCACCGGTGACACCCTATCCAACGCCGCCGGTAACCTAGCTAGCTCTATCTCTGGCTTCGATCCGTTCGTAGGCTTGTAATGGCATCGCCAGTTCCATATTCCCCTGATCCGCAGATCGCGCCGCAAGACCGGCCGATACCTTATCGTGAGGTCAACGCGCCGGTGGCGGCGTTCGGCGGAGCGACTGCGGCTGCCCTCGAATCCCAGGGTCAGGTGGTTGAAGGCGTTGGCAAGGAACTCTTCTCTCGCGCGCTGGCGATTCAACAACTCAACCAACAGGCCGATGCTTCGGAGAAAGTCGCGGCCTACACCACCAAGCTGGGGGATGAATACAACAAATTCTCCTCGCTCTCCGGCAAAGCCGCGAGTGACGCATACCAGCCATTCGCGGATAAGATCAATTCCATCCGCGAGGACATCCGCGGAACACTCACTTCTCCCTTCGCCCAACGCGCGTTCGATCAAGAATCCCGCTCGATGCAGGCGCGGGCGCAATGGACGGCGGGGAGGTATGCTGGGGATCAGAATAAGTCTTATCTCAAAGGCGCAGCCCAAGCAGAGCAAGACGGATATTCCAACTATGCCTTGGCCAATCCCACTGACGACGCCTCCTTCCAAGTCGGTAAGCAGAAGACCATAGACCTCGCCAATCACAAGGCCGACCTAGATAACCTCTCCGCCGATGACCCAATGCGCAAGCAGATGGTTCAACAGGCGACCTCTACCCTAACCGCCTCTCGCATCCAAGGCCTCGCCAAGGACCAACCCTTCACCGCGGCGAAGATGCTGGACGCAGCGTCCAAGGCTGGGGATATCTCCGGACAGGACCTCGGCCGGCTAACGGAGTATGTCAATCGCCAGAAGCTCAACGTCGGCACTCGCCAAGGCGCCAGTGACTTCATGGCCGGGAAGGGGACCTCCTTCGGCGAAGGGAAGGTCTCGATCGACCAAGCCATGGAGGGTATTCACGGCGCCGAAACTCCGGGATATAAAGGCGACGCCGCCTATTCCGCGCGTGGCCCGGTGGTAAAGGAAGGGCCATACGCCGGACAGCAAGCGATTGGTAAGTATCAAGTCATGCCCGGTAACCTTCCATCATGGCTCAAAGAAGCCGGAATGCCGGCGATGTCCGAGGATGAATTCGCTGGGTCCAAAGACGCCCAGGAACAACTCTTCAAGACCCGCTTTGGCGGGCTGATGGAGAAGTATGGTTCATTCAACAAGGCCGCGAATGTTTGGTTCACCGGCAAGCCCGATCCTGATCCGAACAAGGGGGATGGGTATAACACCCCGCCGCAATACCTCCAAAAGGCCAACGCGGCCCTTGCCCATGCCTCGTCTGGCGCGGCCCTGTCCACCGCGGCTAGAGGTGAGGCCGAGCGATTGGCCCCAGGCGATGCGCTGTTCGCGGATAACTTCCAGCAACACGTCGAACTCCTGCGCGCGCGCGAAGAATCCATCCGCCGCCAAGATGAATACAACAACCAAAACACAATCTTCGGCGCGATGGCAGCGGATGACCAAGGGAAACTCCCAACGTCGGTCGAGGATATCACCGGGAAATCCCCAGAGGCCAAGATCGCCTGGGATGCGCTGCCTGAGAAGGACCAAGCCACGCATCGGCGCGAGCTCATCGCCAACGCCAGCCGTGGTGGCTATGCAGCTACCCCGCAGAACGAGGCCGAATACACACGCCTTCTCGGCATGGCCCTGTCCTCGGACCGATCCCCAGAGGAAACCAAAGAACTCCTCGATCTCAACGCCTCGATGTTACCGATGCCCAGGGCTTGGCGCGATGACATCATGAAGCGACAGGCGTCGATCATGAAGGGTCTAGAGGTCGACCCGCAGATGGGCAAGGCGCTGAAGGCAGCCGCGGGAATGCTTGGCGAAGCCGGAATCAGCCCGAAGAACAAGGACGACTACAACCAATTCGTCGGGGCATATCACAATGTCATCCAAGGCTGGGTAGATGAGAACAAGAAACAACCAAAGGATGATGATCTGAAGGAAATCGCAGGGAATCTCATCAAAGACCGCAGCCAACATTGGTGGAACTCCGCGGATCGGCTCTATGCAACCGAGATGAAACCTGAAGACACCGCCAAGGTCACCGCGGTCTATCGCAAGGCACATGGCACAGACCCATCCCCCACCGAAATCCATGACATCTGGGTCGCAAGCCAATACCAATACTTCTTCGGCAAGAAGAAGGCGCAATGATGGACGACCAACCCGCCGATAACCTCTACGACATCGCCGCCAGAATCGGCAATCGCGCGCCTGGAATGGCCGTGGCGAACATCGAGGAAGACCCAGCGAAAGGCGCAGAGGCGTTTGACCTCAGCCATTCCACGGACCTGCCATCACTCGCGGTCTACCATGATTTCGACAATATCAAACGAAACTACAAAGCCGGCCTTGCCGCGAGTATGGTGCGGAATTCGCCAGAACTCCGTGATTACGTCAACTCTCACCCACTCGCGTCGATCGCGTCGAATGATGATTATGGGAATCTTAGTCAATTCTCTGCGGGCGCAAAGGGCACCGCCCAGAAACTCCTCACTCTCCAGACCAAATCTCTTCTCGGTCTCATGGACATCGCCGGCCAGGGTCAGGAGGCAGCGGTCGAAGGATTTGGGCCTGGGCAGTTAGGGTCAGGCATCCTCGATGATCCTCGCGCTAAGGAGCTTCCAGCGGTCGCGGCAGGTGCGGCAACAGCCATCGCTCCGTTCGAGCTCGCCTACCGTGGGTCCTCGGCGTTGATCTCAGGCGCGATCGCGGCAGCAGGGGCCACGGCGGAGAAGGCGTATTCCAGTGTGACCGGTGATGCCTCTGGCGCCAGCCGCTTCGGCCGTGAAATCTCGGCGGTGGCTGAGATGATGGCGGTGCAGAACGCTGGGGAATTGCCAGAGTTCGCCGAACATTCGCGATTTGTGAAGGATGCCGAGGCGCAGAAGCGGGCGAATGAAGCCTACACCGCCGGCAAGCAATGGCTCGACGCAGGCGTAGATGTGCCAACAGGCGTGCATCCACTCTTTGACCAATACAAAGCCATCACCAACGTCGATGCCCTTGCCAATCTCAACGCCGACCTCGCCCGCGCACAGGAGTCCCTCACACGTGAACGTTCGCCGGAGCTATTCCAGAAGTTCGTTGAGCAACACTATGGACAGTCCGAGATTGGCATCTCCGGTGATCGAGTGGCCGCCCTTTACGGCGACGGGACGCCCACGCCTGATGACGGACTCCTTGGTTGGGTCCCAGAAATCGAAGACAAGCTTGCCCTTGCTCGTGAGACTGGCGACGATGTCACCATTCCGATATCTGATTGGCTCACCAAGGTTGACCCTAAGGTCGCCGCGGACCTAAACGACGACATCCGCGTTTGGCCGGGAGGGATCACGGCGGCCGAAGCAGCGCCGATCTCGACGATCATCCCTGACACAACTGAGATGGGCGTAGCTGGCGGTCACTCCCCGATTGAATACAAGCCATTCGTCGACTCCCCCCTAGCCGCAGTCCGCGCTGGCGCCAGCCTCGAGCCGATGTTCTCAATTGGGGATAGGAAGCTCACCCTGGCGCGAATGACGCCGAAGACCAATCTCGATCCAGAACTCCAAGCGTTCGGGCCAAACCAAGGCTTCCATGACTTCAACCTCGTCGACCAAAACGGGAATACCGTTGGCTATCTCAATCTCTCCGAACAGAAAGGCGGGAAGCAGGTCTACGTGGATATGGTATCGGGGGTGAATGGTCTTGGCGCCAGGGACTTTGGGCCAAGTCTTGTCTTCGATATGTTCAAGCAGATCGCGGCGGAGTTCCCAAACGCCGAAACCCTCACCGGTCACCGCGTCTCTGGCGCCAGGGATGTTGCTGGGACCTATAACGAACCCTCCGCGCACCCGGTGATTGATCTGAATCGGCTTCGGGCGAGGGCTGAGGTTCCTGAGGGATGGGACGTAGCCGAGACCGCGAATGAATTCAGGAAAGTCTTAGAAGGTGGCGAATGGCTCTCCTTTCATCCAACGGTGGATGGATATCTTCGCCCTTTAACCGATCGACCCGAGGCGCAGATCGCAGCGATTCAGGCCGTCCAGGCAGAGCTGGCGCGGATTGTGCCAAAGGGAGTGGTGGCAGGGCCCGTTGAGCGGCTAGTCTCGCGCGGTGCGCATGGGCAAGGGGAGCAGGCGATTGAGCCAACGGGGGTGTATATCCCACGGCGTGAGGCTAATTCGATCTTGCTCTATGCCTTAGACCATGATGATATCGCTGGCACAGCTCGACATGAAGCCATTCACCACCTACGCAATGCTGGATTCTTCGACGAAGGTGAATGGTCCGCGCTTGAGGCCGCCGCGAAGGAGAATGGATGGGTCGAGCGATTCGGGATCAAAGATCGATATCCCCAAGGCGAAGGCCGCATCCACCTTGAAGAATCCATCGCGGATGCGTATAAGGAATGGGAAGCCGGGCGCGGAGAGGTAGGCCCAACCCTCCACCCGATCTTCCAGAAGATGAAGGATTTCTTCGACGCAATCCGGAAGCATCTGGCGAATCTCTTTGGGCGTGAACCGACGTGGGAGGATATATTTGAGAAGGTGAGTAGTGGTGAGGTTGGTGGAAGGGAAGGGACCACGCCACTCCACGAGCGCGCCAGCTTGAGTGTGCCCGAGGATTCTGATAAGATCGCCGACGCCGCACCACGCCCGTCCTTCCAAGACCAACTCGACCGCCTCCGCGCTAACGCCACAGGCCTTGACCTACCCTCCTACAAACGCCTCCAAGAGCTGATCCAATCCCGCTACGCCGAGGACCTCGCCAAGGCGCAATCTCGCGCTGAAGCCCAACAGAAGCGTGAGCAGACTCGGGAATGGCGGAATAACAAAGCGGAGATGTCCAAACAAGTCGAGGAAGCCACCCGATCTCGCCCAGATGTGGCCGCCGATCTCTTCCTTGGCTCCGGCGAACTCTTCGGGAAGAAGCTCGATACCAAGTATCGCCTCGCCAGAGGGGACCTCACCGATGAACAAGCCGCATCACTGCCGTCTCACTACCTCGCAAAGTCAGGGTTGCCTGTTGATCAAGTGGCTAAACTCTTCGGCTTTACCTCCGGGGACGCTCTTGTTGATGCGGTGTCCAAGTATAATGCGGCCAAGGGTGGTAAGTCGCCACAGGAGGCCTTCGCCCAGATCGTCCGCGATCGAACCAATCAGCAGATGCAAGCGAAGTATGGCGATTTGCAAGGGAATATCCTTGACGAAGCTAAGGACCAAGCACTGAGTGAGACGAATCTGAACCTGCTTGCGGAGGAGATGTATGCGGCCGCGAGTATGGCGAAGGTCCAGGCGATTGACAAGGCCACGGCGCTGGAATGGGCCAAGGACCAGTTCTCGAAGATGAGTGTCTCGGCGGTCTCCGCGGATCGATTCATGGATACCATGGCGAAGCACGGTCGGGACGCGGAGAGATCGTTGATCGCGGGTGACCCAGCGACGGCCCTGGTGAGTATGCAGAAGAAGTATCTCAATGCGGTCCTTGCGTCCATGGCGCGGACCTTGACGAAGGAGATTGGCCAGTTCGAGAAAACCGCGAAACGCTTTGCTTCGCGAGAGGTGAAAGGGATCGATCCGGAATATACCACCTTCATCCATCAAATCCTCCAGCAAGTCGGCAAACCAGTTCGGCGATCCGCGGATGATATCGCCAAGCAGATCGCGGCTGGTGTGAACAAAGACCTTGAATCATTCGTCGCGGATAAGTCAGGGATGATGCGGGAGCTTCCAGTTATGGAAGACCTCTACGATCCAAACTGGAAGCGGGAGTTCGCCAAGTTGACCACGGATGAATTCCGCGGAGTGGCCGGATCGATCAAGGCCTTGGTTCACAACGGTCGAGACGAGCTGAGGATTGAGAAAGCCGGAGAATCCGCGGCGCTTGCTGATATCCGTGATCAGATGGTGGAGTCGTTGGAGAGATTCAAGGCGATCTCCCACGATGCCCAAGGCCAACCGATTGGCGGGATCATGCCGAAGTGGCTATCCTCGAGATTCCGGATGATCAAAGCCGCGCACTTCCAGCTCGAAACCATCTTCAACCGATTCGACCGATATGATCCGCAAGGTGTGTGGAACCAATACGCCATGCGCGGGCTGGTGGAAGGGGCGAATCAGGAATCGGCATGGCGGAAGGAATACGCGGAGAAGATCAAGGACCTCCATGACGGTCTAGATATGGGCAAGCTGGTTGACAACACCATCTTCCGTGAGCCCCAGGGGAATGGCCGGTTTGGCGCGGTGCTATCCCTAAACCGTGGCAACCTCCGCGCGATCATGCTCAACACCGGAACCAAATCCAACCTCGTCAAGCTCGCGCGTGGATACGGCCGTGATCCTGCGGATGTGATGAACTGGATTCACACCGTGGCGAAGAAAGAGGATTGGGATTTCGTCCAGAAGGTCTGGGATACAGTCTTCAAGGATATCAAATCCAAATCCGATCGGATGTATCGATCGCTGACCGGTGGTGTGCCATCGGAGGACATCCCCGCATCGCCAATCTCCACGCCCTTTGGCAACTACGACGGCGGATACTATCCTGTCATCTACCATCCCGAGTTCGAGGGTGAATCGAAGAAGATGATGGGGAAAGACCCACTCGAACAGGATGGATACAACTCCACCACCACGCCGGCTGGGTATATGAAATCGAGGACTGGCTACGTCGCGCCGATCTCACTTGATCTCGACATGCTTCCTGGCCGCGTCTCGCAAATGCTCCATGACATTGCCCTCCGCCCAGCGGTGCTCAACGCCTCGAAGATATTCTACGACCCAACCATCCGCTCGGCGATGTTCAAGCACTACGGCGGGGAATACCGCGATCTTCTCATTCCCTATCTCCGTGATGTCGCCAACGCCGCGAACTACATGTCCCGACCGCAGAAGATGATGGCGCAGACTTCAGAATTCATCCGGCAGAATATGATCACGACCCTCGTTGGCCTCAACCCAGGCACGGTGCTGAAGCATGGGCCAACGGCGTGGGTTCAGTCTATGCAAGAGGTTGGGCCTGGGAGATTCCTCGACGCGGTTAAATCGATGTTCTCGATCAATGAAGAGACCGGTGAAACAAACTGGGCTTTCGCCAAGAGCAACTCCCAAGAGCTCCAACGCCGGGATGTGAACTGGAAGGAAACCCTGGGTGGCGCTGTGGATCAGCTCGTGCCGAAGGCCGGGATCATGACTCTGCGCCAGAATATCATCTCCCTCGCGAGCAAGCCTGTGGCACTGTCGGATATGATCTCGGCCGTGCCGACGTGGCTGGCGAAGTATAAGCAGATGATGGAAGACGGCGCAGCGCCAGGGGATGCGATCTACGAAGCTAACCGAGCCGTGCGTCGAGCCCATGGATCAACCGCGATCACCAATCGTCCAGGGATCATGCGCGATACCAATCCTTGGCTGACTTCGGTCTACAACTTCTTCAATCATATCATGAATCGACAAGCCGAGATGGTCTGGCGCGCGGGCGAAGCGATGGATTTGGCGAAGGATGGAGAGTGGAGAAAGGCGAAGGATACCTTCACACCAGTGATCGGTCAGCTATTCTCCTACGTGATCGTTCCAGCGATTGTGGAGGAACTCGTATCCCCAATGGCCACCTCTGATGGCGAAAGTTGGGGCAAGAAGGCAGCAAAGGGGCTAGCGTTCACCCTTGGCGCGAGCTGGGTGGGGGTAAGGGATTTGGTGAATGCGATGCTCCACGGCTCCGACCCATCCGTCGGCCTTGCCACCACCGCCGCGAAGACCATGACCGATATCGTCCGCGACTTTGCGAAGGATCGCCCGTTCAGCCGAGATCATGCTGGACGATTAATCCAAGATGCCACAACCCTCGCTGGGACCATGACTGGCGCGGTTCCGGCTCAGGTCGGGCGCGTGCTACGCTTCGGCCAGGAAGTCCATTCCGGCGAAGAACGCCCCCGCGGACCTTGGGGCTGGCTCGTCGGCCTGCGCTATGGCACCACGGATCACCATTCGAAAACCTGGGACGATTGGATTAGAGGAAGACAATGAAGACATCAGATCACGGCCGCCAACTCATCGAAGAGCGTGAGGGCTGCGTCCTTCATGCCTATCACGACAGTGTTGGTGTCCTCACCATCGGCTATGGCCATACATCGATGGCAGGCCCACCACATGTCACGCCGGGTATGCGCATCACCCAAGCCCAAGCCGACGCCATTCTCACTCACGACCTCAGCAAATGGGAAGCCTACGTTGCCAGCGACCTTCATCGCACACCAACTCAGAATGAATGGGACGCGATGATATCCCTCTGCCACAATATCGGCCCTAACGGATTCCGCGGATCGAGTGTGGTGAGGCAATTCAATCTTGGCAACATCGGCGCTGCTGCGGATGATTTCCTCATGTGGGAGCATCCACCAGCGCTTCGTGGTCGGCGTGAAAGCGAACGGAAGCAGTTCTTAACCCCTTAGGAGAATTCGATGAAGAAATCCTTAGTTGCCCTCGTCCTTATCCTCGGCGGCTGTGTGTCCTCGGGCACGCCCACCATCCCTGGCGGAGCTCCCTCCACTGGCACAATCGCAGGCGCGGCCGCGGATATCTCGACCAGCATCAACCTCGCCTGCTCTTCGGCCCAGCAAATCCTCCAACTCCCTGGCACCGCGCAGGGCCTTGCCGCTGGTCTAAGCTCCGTTGCGAGCAAGGCGGCGACGCTGTCGACGAATATCGGCGCGTATTGCGCACTCGGCCAACTCGCTGGGAGTATCCTCTCTACGGCCCTGACCAAGGTTAACACCCCTGCCGCTCAGCTCCTTGGCACCGGTGTCGCAACTCCCTCTGGCCCTGTGGTGGCGAAATGACCTTCGACCAAATCAAATCCACGGCGATCCCGATTCTTGCGTCGATCGGGACGCTGGGAGCAGCCGCAGGAATCGTCACTCCCGACCAACTCGCCTCACTCAAGGCCAGCTTCGCGGAGATCGGGCAAGGCCTGTCGCTGTTGATCCACGGCAGCCTCGGCCTTGTTGCGGTTGGGACAGTGGTGTGGACTGGCTTTCGCACATCCAAGGCGGCGCTTGTGGCCCGAGTCCAAGCCTCACCCACTGAGCAAGTGGTCACCAGTGACCCAGCCGTCAAGACCGCGGTGCCAAGTGTGACGAAGGTGCCTGAGACAGCCGTGGAGGGGCAGGCGATCTCTGTCCCTGCCCCGGCGAAGCCAGCCTAGGAGCCGCCCATGTCAACAGGCGTTGTCATCCAACTCATGGTCCTCGCGGGATTCCTCGCCAATGTCCTCGCCGCGTGGATCAACTTTCGCGCGACGAATGACGTCCACACGCTGATCAACTCGCGGATGACGGAGCTATTGGAGCTGACCCGGAAGGCGGCGAAGGCTGAGGGTCAGCTAGTTGGCGAGGCCAAGCGACAGGCGGATGATGATCATGTCGCGTCCGAGGTGCATAAGGCATCGCCGGATACGAGACCTAAAGGAGAAACGAAATGAGTCCATTGCTTCTAATCATCATCCTGATTATCCTCTTCGGAGGCGGTCTAGGATGGCATTCGGGTTGGGGATATTATGGCGTTGGGCCGTATGGTGGCCTCGGCCTTATCCTAGTCATCATTGTGGTGATTTGGGCTCTTGGTCGTGGTGGGATTTAGAGTAGAACTTAATCCCGGTCCGTGAGTTCAACCCTCGACAGAATATCTGCCCTGACTTCTCCAGAATCTCTATCACGCGGAGGATAGAGTGGACCGGGACTCGATCGCGTGAGAAGCGGATGATCGCCTGCTCGCTCACTCCCTGGCCATGATCGTTGATCATAATACTGTGAAGGATTTCATCTAGCGCCTGACCATCAGCGTTCACCGCGCCGGCCTTGAAGACATCGGTCATGTATGCTTCCGCCTCTAGGAGCCATCCCATTGCTTGGTTGAAGTCGTCTTTGGTCAGGGCCAAGGCGTTGGATCGATCAATCGCTGAGATCATCGAGAGCTTGTAGAGATTGGTCTTCCTCCGCGAGTTGTAGTGTGTCAGCTTGGGATGGTCTGGGACTGGTGGTTCGCCCAACGCCCGCCAGTCGTTCACCGCATTGCGATAGTCCTCGCTGACGTGGAATTCCCCCATAAGATTGTTGATCTGGAGTAGGTCCGAGGCGAGGTCTTCGGACTTGTGGATCACCTGTGGCGCGAAATCATCGCCGACAATCCGCTCATCCGAGAATACCATAATCACACGCGACATGAACCCCTGGCCCCAAGCGGTTTCGGGGAGGAGCTCGGAAAGGTTTTGTGGTGTGGACCCAACGATCATATTCAACAAGGGCGATTTGATCTTGATCTTCACATCTCGCGTTCGGCGGACTTGTTCGTAGGTGTCGTTGTCGTAGAAGGCTGAAAGCCCTGCGGTCATTTCGTTATCATACTTATGCACAAAAGCGCCGAGTTCATCGGCGCAGATATACATTACGTTATACTCAATCGGATCGTCCGGTGGTCGGATGATATGACGTTTGGATGTGACGAGGGTGTCGACTAGGCTCGCCCAAGTCATCGACACTGGCGCGAGGTGAAACTCGGTTAGCTCGCGGACGTAATCTCGACCTGAGCGGATGGAGCGGGTCTTGCCTGTGCCGGGATGGCCGATGAGCATGATGTAGAGATTGGCGAAGAGCGGTGAGGATGTTCGAATCCAGACCTTTTGCTCCAGCGCCGCGCCGATGATGGATATCGCCACCCATCGGCGCCAAATCTCAGGCGCGTCAAGGTTACTTGTTTGGTCGATGAAAGATTTTATCCAAGATGTTAACTTGCGGCGTGCGACGGCGGGGATCGTGGCCGAGATAGTCTCGGAGTCCGTCGGGATTCGTCGAAGCATCATAATTCCCTTTGTTCCAGCCTACCTTGCAGTCGTAGGGGATGCGTAGAGTTCGGCCGTGTTCGAGGGGGACTGGGATGGTGAGGTGGGACAGGATGAGGGGGATGAGGGTTGCTTCGGATGCTTCGGGATACATAAAGGTCAGTGCGTCATGGTCGTGCATGGCGATGATGGCGATACCCATCCGCCAGATGTTGAGCATGGCGGTGTTTACGATATCCGCAAGGGAGGATTGCGGATCGTAGGCGATGGCTTCGCGGAGGGTGGCTGGGTCATTCCGTCGGCCGAAGAAATATCGCTTTCGGCCGAGGAGAGAGATGAGATATCCGTGTTTGCGGAGCTGGGTGTCAACCCAATCTTGCCATAGGAGATGGGCGGGGAAGGCGCGGAAGTATTTTGGTTGGAAATCGGAGACTACGTTGACGGGAATTTTGGCTTGATCAGCGAGAGTTTGAGGTTTGCCGCCATAGTTCGATCCATGCCCGAGTTTTTTGCACATAAAGCGATAAGTGTAATGTCGATAGTATGGTTGCTCGGCCAAGTCTTTATCTCGTGAAATCGAGCCTGTCCACCCAAGATTAGGCCAACAAATCCTTGCAACAGCAGTGTGAGGATCGCCGGATTCACAAGCGTCAAGATACCGTCCGTCTCGGAATAGGTTCCATTCGATCCCTCCAACACAGAAGCTCTCTCCGGACTTGGCATCGAATTTGGCGAATTTGTATCCTGGGTCGGAGATGAGGATAGAGCGTAGAGACTCTTCAATATTCTGGAGATTTCCTCCGGAGCCAAATTCGCTAAGCGAGCTCGAGAACCGCCCCGTGCTTGTTCCAGCGATGTTATAAGAAGTCCTAATTCGTCCATCATCATCAATCTCCGTTCGTAGAACTGATATCTTCTTCCCGATATCCGCGAGAAGGTTCAGGTGGAGGACGATCTGCGACGCGACTTGGTAGACTTCGAGGCGCTCCCTCGCGGCGCGATCCACTGTTGGACGACCCGATCGTCGTATAGGAGGTATACCAAGTTCTTGGTAGAATAATCTAGCAAGGTCAGCGGGCGAGCGCCAATTGAAACTCGGCATCCCAACACCATCGAGCACAATCTTCTCCAACTGCGCCTCGACCTTTTCCATCGTTTGATAGTAACTTTCGATAACATCGGCTTTCCTTGCTTGGTCGATGAGGACTCCGCGTAGGCGCATCTCGAGGGTTGGGCCTTGGAGGGCTTTGGAGAAGGCGTAGGTGTGAGCGGTGTGGTTGTCGAGTTGGGGGAACATCCCGGTGAATACGTCGTGGGTGATACAAACATCGAGTGCATTGTAAATTTGATCCTTCTCCCATTGAGTGTAGTCTTTGGGGTCTTCCTCGTGGGTGCGGATGATTCGCATCAATCCTCCGTATAATCTATTGGAGGCGGATTGATCATGCTATCTATGAGAGATTCTATGAAATCATTGTCAGGCGTTAATTGCTTAAGCCGACTTCGTAGTTGATCGACATTATATATGCCATAAACGAAGTCTTCTATAAGACGGTAGAAGTTGTTAGCCCATATATTGGGCTTTCCTAGCATTTCCTTTGGCATCAATCATCCCTTTTGATCGTCTCGTGCTTCTTTCTCATATGCTTCCACGCGCCTTCGTCGGAGAAGATCGAACCAAGGTATCCCAATCCCTTCAACCCCTCCGGCTGCTGCGCGTGGGATAGCAGCATGGTGTCCTCTGCCGCACCGATCACTTTGATCCCAACGCTTCGCCAGAGGAAGGCGATGTCATAGGCGCCGTTCTGGAAGAGCTTGCGGATGCTTCCATTGCCAAGAATCGATCGCACAAGTCGCCAGCATTCAGCTTCAGCCGCTGGAGTCGGCCAATAGCTTCCGTTTGTTGATCTTTCGTCATCGAATGGAATAACAATCGCAGATCGTGAGCTGGGTGCAAAGCCAATGCAAGTAATTCGCGATCCGGAAGTCTCAATGTCAACAGAAAGCAGGTCGCATCCGTGAATGTAATCCCGTGTATATCGGTGAATATCATCGAGGGTAGGCTCAATCCAGATTTCACGATAGGGTCTCCTTATCTCGGGGAACTCAGATTCTCGGGCAGCCTTCATAAGGTCCGCGACTACGGTGGGTCGATTTTCCCATTGTCTGAGGATAGCGGCAGGATGGAAAGTAGGTAGCAGTTTAAAGCCAGAGACAGTATGACTAGACAATAGAGTGGTGCCCCGCAGCTTGCTAACCCCGACACGGCCAGCCAAAGCCCACAGAGCGCTATTCCCCAGACAAATGATGATATTAGGATCAATTCCCATAATCTCATCACGGAGCCTATCTAGTTGTGGTTCGAATTCGCGACGAACGTATTTCGATTTGAGCAGCGGAGGATAGCCAGGGATGCCTTCAGCTTTCGGTCCACAAACGTATTCGAGATCATTCCCAGGTGGGTGCAGCTGAAAGACATTCGTTCGGAAGACTTCAGGATGCAGACCCCATACGGCTTCGAGGTTGCAGGGTTCTTGGGTGGAGTAGTAGCCATGGATGTAATCTCGGTCGAAAGGTGTTAGGGTGATGAGGCTGGATTCGCCAAGAAGGCGGAGGAGTTCGACGCCGGAGGGGCCGACGAAGCAGGAGTTAATTCGGTCTTCGGCTTCGCCTCGGGCCTCGCCGCAGAGGATTATGGGCTTGGGCATTTTAGATCATTAATTAAGTCGCTTAAATCCTCAATGATATCAGATACAATATCATATTCACGCCGGTCGAATGTCTCAGTGCCGGACATAAGGATCAAATCCACACCTCCATCTGGGTTGCGGACTATGACCAATTGATGTAACTCTTCCATTCCATCCTCCAAAGGTAAATGGGAGGGATCGCACCCCTCCCGAGGGTTAGCGCGGGAACATATCAAACATCTTCGAGAAGATTATGTTCCCACTGATGTCATCGTAATACATCCGCCATATTGTTCCATCACGCGTGAAGATGAATACGCTATCGCGGAATGTTACAGCGGCGACGATCTCGTTCATTCCGCCGGCGCCGTCCGCGCGAGTTCGGCATAAACCGCGGTTCCATCATCACTCGCGCGATGGCGGATGACGGCGGTGACTTGGGCGTTCACCACTTCCTCGCATCGCTGACGGCGGGAGGCTTCGATGCCTAGGTCGATGCCACAGTGGGAATGGAATTCATCGAGCCGATAAGCCGCGTCCTCGGTAAGATAGTAAGTCGCGCGGATGGTCTTGCCGTCGATTCCTCCGCAGGCTTCGAGCTCTTCGGCGTCCACGTCCTCGCCAGCATCGATCAGGGCGAGGGTGAATTCTACGAATGGCGTTTGCTTCTTCGAGGATTTGTCATATCTCGGTTGGCCGCGGACGACGCAGGCGTAGGTGCCAGCGGGGGCGGGCTTGGGTCGGACGACTTCGGAGGGGGCTTCGTCAAGGATGGTGGCGAAATGTGGTTGGGTGTTCATGATTGGAGTTCCTGGATGGGTTTGTCTTTGAAGGAGTTGATCTGAGTGGCGATGTGATGGTCGAGTTTGGCGATGGAGTCGTGGACAGGATCAGATCGTGGCAGTCCTAATGCCTTATCCTTCTCTTGAAACTGCGTTAGGGCCATGCGGATGTTTATGAGATCGGCGATGGTATAGGGTTGTTCCGTCACACTATGCTCTCCTAAGCGTGAGCGAGGTTGGTTTCACCGCCTTCGCTGGCTCACTCAGCGGAGGGTTGCGGAGAACGGCGAAGAAATCGGCGAGGCCGGTTTCGATTGGGTAGCTCGGCGCCATCGCGAACGGGGCAGGGTTGGCAAGGTCCATCAACGGAACAGAGTTGGTCTGGATAGTCCGCTTGCCGTTCTTGTTGGTGAAGAGGACCGCGGATGGGAAGTATTGGGGAATGATCGGGGACAGCTTCTGGCCGATGCCTTGGGGGAAGCCTTTGATGGTTCCGTCAGGCTGATCTTGGTAGGAGACATGCGCCGTGACGATGACGTTGGTGGCCATGGAGTCGGAAGTGAGGGAAGCGAGGAACTTCTCCATGTCCTTTTGGGCGTTGCCGTAGACCGCGCGGCCGTCGAAGTCGCCGGATTTCCCACGTGGGATGATCACTTCGTGGAAATCGAAGCAGGAATCGCAGAGCCGGGATAGAGAGTCAATGACGAGGATGTAGTCAGGTCCCCAGGTAGCTGGATGTCCATGGTCGATCTCACCGTCCTTCCAGGAGTTGCAGAGATTGAGGGCCGTGATCCAGGCCTTGGGCTTGCCATCAATCATCGTCCCGCCGACGGTAGGCTTATACTTATCACGGACAAGGATCGACTCGACATTGTTGATCTTATCCGGACATTCGTGGAGGATGATGTATTTGAGAATGGCGAGTTTGTTGTCGGTGTCGATGATGCGGAGCTTGTAACCAGCCTTGACGAGGGAGACTAACGCTCCGGTCTTACCGGACATGGATGGACCGACGAGAAGGGCTTTGACGAAGTCGTTGGATTGGTGGTCGGAGAGGGATGGCATTAGGAGTTCCTTATTTCGAAGTCACAATCACCGGCTGGCGGATCGACAATATGGTCCTTATGATCACCTTGGGGCTTGCCGCATTTGGTGCAGATGGCGTCATAGTCGGCGCGTTCGCTACATTCAATGCTAAAGCAAGAATTATCAAACTCCATGCCGCGTTCTTGTTCTTCTGCTTGGGTCATGGGCATGTAGGTGATGCGGGAGCCAATACCAAATGGCCACATCACGCGGCCTGGATGGCGCTCTTCGTAGCAATCACAGATTTCGGAGATGAGATCGACGAGGCGACGTTGCTGGGATTGGCTGATGTTGACGGGAAGTGGGAAGGTGATCTCGATCGAAGATGTGTCTTCCTTATATCGTGAACCTTGTCGCGGTGCCTTGATCTCTTGGCGCATGATTACCTCGGAATGAGTGGGTTCCATCTCTTGCCCTCTTCGAGTTTCTCGAAATCAGCGCGGAGAAACCTCTCCCTCACCTGCGGACTCTTCGAGCAGATACCACGAAACTGACATCCGCCGAATTTATCACAGGCGGTATCATTCATCGGCCAATGGTTGGCCTGGGCGTAGGACTCGGCCTGAGCGAGGAGGACCTTGAGGTCCCCGAGCCATTCCTCGATCTGGTCTTCGGTTCGGTAGGTCATCCCACGGACGAAGCGATTGGGTGATTCGAGAAGTATTTGGCATCCGTCGATGATGATGCCTTTGATCATGGTGCCAAGGACCACCCGGCCGGCGAGGATGTAGAGAGTCATCTGATTGTTGGGCTCGAACTGGCGGAAGAAGTATTCGGTCAGGGTTGTCTGGGTGGTCTTCCGGTCAAGGACCATGAGCTGGTCGTTGAAGTGGACGACGCGATCGAGGTGGCCGCAGAGGAGGTATGGTTGGGAGAATTCACGGATACCTTGCGGATCATCTAGCTCTTTCATATACTGTTTACCCTGAACCTCTATCCCTGGCCCCCAATCAAGCTCGAAGCGGAAGCTCAATTCCACCGCTGGAGTCCCGTCCTCTTTGATGAAAGTCACCGCAGGGTCTTCGCCGAAGTGATCGAGATAGTCGATGACAAGCTGGATGAGATTCTCGCGAGATTTATACTTCCCAGCTTTAGTGTCAGGAGAAGGATCGAAATCAACAGTGCGGATAAGAAGTTCTCGGACAACGTCGTGGATCGCGTCTTCATGGCGGACTCCATTGGCGCGAGAGTGGTCGTATTGTTCGAGGGCTGTGTGGAATTCGCCGCCGAAGCGAAGGTGGACGGATTCGTCGCGGGGGGTGTAGCCTTCGAGGATGGTGAGTTCGTAGAGACGGGGGCAGGTTTTCAGCAGTCCTAGGCTGGTGCTGTCCCAGGCGAATTGGAGCTTGGTGCCTGGGAGGAGGTGGGAGAGTGAGGCGGAGACATCGTGATCCGGCTTGAGGAATTCTCCGTCCATCAAATCCTCCTCGTGATCTTCACCGCTGGCGCAACCGCGGATTTGAGCGTGCCCATGATACCGGAGATGTCGACCTTGGGCTTGGTGGTCTTCTCGCCGGCGGCACGTCGGGCGCGTTGGCGACGGTGGTAGAGGACGATGGAGTCGATGTCTTGGGCGGATAGGTCCATCGGATCGCGGGACATCAGTTCGTCGAGGTCATTCATGGAGGGGTTCCCTTATAGAAGCAAGCAGCAGTTATGATTGTCCAATTATACTTTTGCACAATCGCTTTTTGTGCTACGATGCATGCTTCCATTGTGTCAAATTCGGCTGTAGATGTGGATGATTCACGATCGGAATTGCTGAGAAGTATGATAATCATGATTACCTTAGTCATTCACCGCTCCTGGGTAAATCTTCAATCTATTCCCAACCCGCGTGACGTTGTCGAACGATCCGTTCTCGATCATGCGGGTGATCTTGCGGATGTAGGTTTCGATATCCCGCGGGTCGCCGGAGAATTCAATCGAAACTGGTTGGGGTTGACGAGGGAACTTTGGGAAGAAATGAATCTGATCTTCTGGTAGCTCTTTCATTCTAGCTCCACCGATTTCTTGACCAAGCATATTTGGTCTGGGACTGAGGACACGCAGACTTCAATATCATCAAACCGGCCTTGGCCGTGGGCGATGCGCCACTGACAGGCGTTGATTTGGAATCGGGTGGCATTGATGACGGTAATGGTAATCCCGAGTTCTTCGGTCTGGGCGCGAGCGAAGAGGGATTCGTAGGTTTGGGGGGTCATAGCTCGCTCAGCGCCTCGATCGTCTTGATATCCTGCCCATGCCGGTCAACATATACCCACCAATCGCCATCCTCATCCGGGCCTTGGACTCGGCAGCGGAGGCAGTCGAATTCGGATTTCCCATGGCGAAGATCGCTGGCGGGATAGAGCCGTTTGGTCTGGCGACGTTCGAGGGCCCGCGCTTGGTGCATACGGAGTTGCATTAGTTTGGCTTCTTTGTATGTGTCGAAGCAAGCGCGAGCGCCGACGGAATCCGCGAGCGCTCGCTCATATAGCCCGAGGCAGTCCTCGAAGGCTTCGAGTTGGTCAGGAAGGGACATTGTGGAGGGTTCCTATACGATGTAAGAGAGGACTTCTCTTGCCCTCGTGTCGATTACATACTTCACATTCGGGTCTTGGCCGAAGTCCGTGCAAAGCTCTGGCTGGAGGTGGTAGACGTGATCCCATTCTAATCCCTTCGCCTTGTGCCCGGTCATGAATTTGATCTCGCCGGATTGTTCGAACATATGCTTCGCATAAGCAATCGCTGAACCTAAGCTCGGCGACTTCCGCGCGAATACGCGCATGCATTCGGCTGTGTCGCGGGCGGATTTGGAGGAATTCGCGAGCTTCTCTAGTTCCCAAGTGTCGATGGCGGAGAGGGTTTGGGCCCGAGTGAGTTCTTCTGGCCCGAGCTTGGCCATTTGGCGAACGAGACGGCCGGAGATATCGGTGCCGGAGACGTTGACGGAGGTGCCATGTTGCAGAGCCAACATTGCTTTGTGGATTAATGGCGCGTTATTGCGACAAAGGACAGTTGCACCTTCCACATCACGAGGGAGGCATTTCATCATCCTAACAAGTCCACCCTCACGCAACGCCTGGAAGTGCGGCACGCGCCAGTGGACGTTGCGGACTATGTTCCATGGACACCGAAAGCTCACGCTCAGTCCCATCTCGGCCATTTCGAACTTGGTCTTCGCGTGGGTCATCGACCCGCCCTTGGCCCCGCGGAAGGCGTAGATGGATTGGGCGTCGTCGCCTACCCCGATCTGGCGCGAGGATTTGCAGAGTTTCTCGATCATCGCGTGTTGGACCGGGGAGAGGTCTTGATACTCATCCACTAAGACCAAAGGGAATCGCGGATAGGCCCCGCCGAAGAGGGCTGGCATGTAGCATTGGTCGGGGAAATCGATTGTGCCTTCGTAGGCTTGGCGGATGGACTCGGCGAGGACAGAGTCAATCAACGTTCTGGCTAGTGCAGGTGGGCGCGAGTCCATGAGAGTGTAGAGCGTCTCAGCGCCACACAGGCGCTTGTCCGCGTTGGCGAGATGAGAAGGGATATACCCGATGGACCGTGCGAGGTGGACACCTTCGATGACTTGATCGTAGACCTCCCACATCTCTTTCGCTTCGATCCGCGAGACTTCTTCGGTGAGGGCTTTGAAGATGTCGGAGATTTTGCGCTTATTGAGGGAGAGATTCTTCGCGCAAGCCGCGGCCCAGATTCGGTGGCCACAGGCGTTGAAGGTGCGGACGGTGGTTGTGGAGGGGAATTTGGCGCGGGCTTCTTCGGCGTTGGCGGCATTAAACACCAAGTAGAGATGTGGTTGGACCCTGGCGGCCTTGTCGAGGAGCCAGAGCATGGTGGACTTCCCAGTCCCGGCGAGGGCGGAGATCATGAGATTGGCGCGGGACGTGGCGACGAAGTCGAGGATGGCGAGTTGTTCGGGGGTGAGGGAGAGGTCGGGAGGCATTGGGCTTCATCCTGCGTTGTAGCTGGCGCAGATGATCTCACCAGCTATGATTTCAGGCACTGCCTCGCCAATGAGTGTGGCGGTGACTAGGTCTGGTGATGCGGCCCAGACTCGGTAAAGCGAATCACTCCATTCAAGGCCTTCACTAGGATAGATTGCCTTAGCATCTGCCTCAGTCTCAGCCGCGACGACTGCTGAGTCGTAGGTGTCATATCCACTCGCGTCAGTCTGTGAAATCAACCATAGCTTCATTGGGCTTCTCCTTTGATATTACCTTGCATTATACCCGATATCCTTGGATAAATCAAGGATTTCGTTTACTGAATCGTCCCTTTCGCCAAGATGATGATATTCTCCCGCGCGCGCTTCATCATCTCCGAGCACATGATCCAGCCGCGAGCCATAGCTTTGTCTTTCTCGCTATCCTCCGTGTTGTGGAGATGTGAGAGGGTTGCGCACATATCCTGCGCCTCTTCGAGATGGTGAAGGAGTTTGGAGAAGACTTCGCCGCGTGTGACCATGCCAGCGACGGTGGGGAGACGGGACATTAGGAGGGTTCCTTGATCTTGGCGAGGAGGGCGCGTGCCTGCTGGGGTAGCTCTTCCGGTAGATCGAGGCAGACGTGCTTGTGCGTGTAGGAATGGCCGCGAAGCGTTGTCACCAGGGGCTTGAGCAGCTTGCCCGCCTCAGCGAGCAGCGCTTCGGCGGATGAGGCGCGGGATTCGGCGGCACGCGATTGTTCGTGTGCCTTGCGGCTGATCTCATAGACATCGGGGATTTTGCCCTCTTCCATGATGGCGTCCCACTCCCACGCATCCAGATCGTCGACGCACTCCTTGAACCGATCGGCGTCATTCGTGCTGCCGAAGTAAACGCGGTCGCCCTCGTCTGCGATTTTATCTTTGATGTTGATGAACATCTCGCGAGCCTTGTGAAGCGCGCGCCCGCGAGCAACGGCTAGGGCTGTCGCGTTATCGCGTTGAGATTGCAAGCCGAGCAGAAGGCGGTCCACCGAAGCGCCTTGGCGAGCTTCAACGGCTAGCGCTTCTCGCGCCTCGTCGCGTTCCCGCTCTGCCGTAGCGAGGGCGGCGCGGAGGCGGGTGAGTTCGGATTGCGCGGCGAGGAGTTGTTCACCGAGGCCGTCCATTCCGCGTTCGGCCGCTTCTGCGCGGTTGCGTAACTGGCGCTCCCATTCCGCGATGGCGCTCATGGCCCCGGCTCCTGGGGAATGGGCGGCGCGGGAAGCGGGCGCCAATGAGTGGGTTCGGCAATCATTCCGGTCGCTTGAAACACCCACTTATTGTGAGCGTATTCGCGAAGGTCCGTCCGATGACCTTGGCCGACGCCCTTGGCAAATCCTGGCTTAGATGGCTGATACAATAGCACAACATCAAAGTTCATCGGCGCCGTCTCGATCGGCTCCCATCCATCCGCGCTTGGCGAGAGACAGCGCTCGGCCTCCAGTAGTATTGCCTCGACCTCTTCAAGCGTTGCGCCTGAATAGCCGGATGCCTTGCGAGCTAAATGTTGAACGCGCTGTAACATGGGAACAGGTAGCTTCCATCCGCCTTCGGCATTCTGCCCCGTCGCTCGCGTGAATTGCGCTGCGCTCGGGGAGGCTTGGGCGCGGCGGATGAGGGCGAGGGCTTCGCGAGCGATCTCAGCCCCCATCCATCGTCCCCACGCAATATTCGGAGGTCCAGTAGGTTTGACTGTTTGCAGAGCGGCAATGCGCTCAAGCGCCTCTGCGATCTGCGCGAGTTCGGCGTGGGAGAGGGTCATGTCAGCACCAGTGGCAATGGAGGGCATCAGCGAGCATCCATCCGCACAGAATTGCTACAATGGAGGCGCTAACGATCATGAGGACTAGCGTCGCATCGCTCATCCCGTCCTCCCGTCAGGCCGGAGCAGGGCGAGGATGCGATGAGGGTTCATTGGCTTTTTGCCCAGCATTCGAGTGTGATCGATGGGTTTATTTTGAGAATTGCTTGGCAAGCCTCAAGTGAGGGCATTTCTATTTTAAGGCCCTGCCAAGATTCACAACTGTAATTATAACTTCCTTTGTCGATGCATATCGACTGGGGGTAATTAAGCAAAACCCAAACTAGATACCATTTCATGGTGACGACTCCTTTGCCATGGCTCATGCGATAGCGGCTACGATCATTCGTCTCCCGTCACCATCCTCCCCGGCCCGCGCGAGAGGGCGGATTCGAGGGCGGCATTGTGCGCATCGACGATCGCCTTGGCATCATGATCTGTCAGGCCGTAGACTGGCAGGTTTATCGTCGGCCCATCCGGCCTGTCGTGCCACACGTCGTCAGTCGACGGTCGGGGCGGCGCATTGATGATGAAGAGCGCATCGTTCATAGCTCCGAGCCACCAACGATGCCCCTCACTGACGCCCCGCGCCTCTACTGGAGCGGGGGAGGCGGAGAGCGCACGCTTGATCTCGGCTTTAGCGGCGGCAATACCGGCGGCGCGCGTGTCGAAGCTTGGCACGGCGTCGAGATCGAGATGAATGCCGTCGAACAAATCCGAGCAAAGTGAGCGTCCTACATCCCGGCTGTCGGCGAAGTGAGTGTTGCGAAGATGGTTTGCCCATTCGAAGCCGATGTCGAACGCTTGTGCTGGGTCGACCCCGCCCGTCTCGCCCTTGCGCTGGAGCGATGCGAGATGCACGCGGGCGGCGTCGAGCACGATTGTTTGTGCTTCGTGACGGAGCGTATGCTCGTGCGGCTCCAGAGCTTTGTTCAAGTTGAGGGGACGATCGCATTCGGCAATCGCGCTCGCCAGCGCCTTCTCGTCGGTCATGATTTGGCTCGCTTTCGAAGGATGGTAAGGGCTTCGGTGATATCGTTACGAACATCGCCTACTACCTTATAGTCGATGCTAACCCATTGAGTCAGTCGCTCGACTAAGTGTGTTATAAGCCGGTCCGCGTCCTTCAGCGCACGTTCGATCTTGGCGTCATCGGGGATGTCTTCGGGCATTTCTTCTTCCTCAGTTTGTAGGTTGGATCGGATCGTGGGCCGGGATGTGGGGAGGTCGCCATCATATGCTCGCGATACCGACGTTCATATTCAGGATCGACTTCGGTCACCCGACGCCCATCCGCGAAGGTGTAGTCGCGGATAACTGGCATAGAGGGGTTGAGGTAGTCGATGAGGGGAGGAGGGTGTTTGCGTCGGCGCATTCAAATCCTCCGTGTGATCTTGATCGGCGGCCGTAGGAGAGAAGCGAGATTGATCGCAGGTTCGAGGGAATACGAGACCGATGCTCTGTCTATCTCAAGCTTCTCGGCGGTGTGGGTGAGCGCGATCGCCTCGTCTAGGGCTTCGAACATGGTCGATCCGCGGCCGTAGTCGGTGATTTGCCAATCGGAGTTTCGCAGGTTGGCGACCCAGGAGAGGTCCGCGCATTGGGAGCAGGTATAGACGAGCCAGCCAGAATTGGCCAGTTCGGCAAGGATGGTTTCGATGGAATGAGTTTCGCAGGTTGGCATAGGGTGATCTCGAGTTCAAGGGAAAGCGCTTTGGCAAGGCGGGTGAGGTAGTATAGGGTCACGGCGTAGACACCGCGTTCATAGGCGGAGACGGCGTTGCCGGAGATGTGCATTAGCTTGCCGAGCTCGACCTGAGTTAGAGCATGGCGAGTGCGGGTTCGGCGGATGAGAGTGCAGAGGCGGGGGTCTGAGTGACGAGGGTTGGAGTGATGCATTACAACGCTCCATTCTTGCGCAAGCTTGCCAACACTAAATCCGCGGCCTTGTCCGGCTTTGGCACAACCATCATGCTCGGGCCAGCATACTCATACGACTGCGTTCGGAGCATGTTGAGGGCGCGCCAGAGGCCGCCTTCGTGGAGGGGATAGGAGGTAATGTAGGGAGGAGTGCCAATCGCGGCACTCCCTGGGATTTCGACGTAGATTTCCCGGCCGTCTGTCCACATGCGGAGTGCGTTGATTGGCGCGGCCGAGGGTGCGAGGGTGGCCATAGTCGTTAGCCTTTCTTAGTCTTGCGCTCGGACTTTGGCAGACAGAATTCCTTCCAATCCGGCAGGGCTCGAAGGGTTGTGTTGGTTTCAGGGATATATCTGCGAACCCGGACCGAATATCTCCAACCATCTCGGCGGGAGCCTCGGTAGGAATTAAGATTTCGAGGCATAGGGGAAATCCCTTTCTGTCTATCTCAATGCGGGCCCGTCGGGTAGACTCTAACCCTTATCCTGCGAGGGAGTCGCACTCTCCCTCGCCGACTAAGGGTTAGTGGGAGGCGCGGTCTTGATACCAATTGTTGTTATACCAGCCAGGAACCTGCCCACCGCCATCATACCAATCTCCCCAAGTCATGGAGTTGGGCTTCTGCCAAGAGGTTCGGCCGGAGTAAGGCTTCGTCTCATCCCCTGCATCGCCTTGGCAAGTAGCGTGGATGGAAGTGTTGGCGAGGCCAGAATGGAAGCCGGGGTCAGATAGTGGCGCAGGCTCAGGCAGTTGGGTGATCTCACCTTGTGCCTGGGCTGCCTCAACGGGCTTAGGTGCAGCTTCGCTCACCACTCCGGCAGCCTCGACAGCCTTAGGCACCACAATCCCAAGCGCCGAAGTAACCTTCTCGAGCTTGTCTTCGGCAAGCAAGGCCCGAAAGCCGGCTTCGTCACGCTCGACCTCCAGCGAGCGGATGGTTCCGCGAAGCTCTGCGTTGGACTCAGTGGACTTGGACAGATCATCGACGAGACGATCGGCCGATTGAGTCTTACGCTCAAGAGCATCTTGGAGTTCGCGCACCTTGGCTTCGAGCTCTGGCACTCTCTCCGTTGCGAACTTCGCCGCTTCCATTGTAGCAAGGATATCGTTGATATTCACGGTCATCTGGGCTTAATCTCCGTTACTAAGGGCTTATTCCCGAAGTCTTTAGAGGGTAGTCGGAGCGATCCGAGTGTTGGTGTTAGGCGTCACTCTTGCTCGCTCCGGTGGGAGGGATTAGATCAGCGATCCGGTCTGCGCTAGGCACGTGTCCCGATCAATCTTCGCTTCTTCGTAATCCCCCGCCAAGTTCACGCCTTACTGAGCGTGGTGGGTGGTAGGCGCAGTGGCTTTCTTCGGCGGAATCTTCGCCGAGAGCTTGCCGGCCTGAGTCTTCGAGAGTGGCGCGTTGGCCTTCTCATCAGCCTTCTTCTTCGCAGCCTTCGCAATCAACGTCGGCGACTCAGAGATTAGGCTGGCGATGTCAACCGCCACAGGCTTCGCCGCACGGGCTTCGATATTGGCCTTGGCCTGTTCGATGAAGGATGCATCGGCGGCGAGGAGTTCTTTGGCAGCCGCCGTAATCTGCGAAGCCTCGACCATCGAAACGCGCATCTTCAGGACATTTCGAATGGTGTCCTTAACCTTCGCCTTGGCAAGGCGCAGGGCCTCTGTCATAACGACGCCGGAGACTTTCTTTCCGTTGGCGTCCACAGTCCCGGCAGTCGTGCGCTTGACATAACTGCCGTCTTTGATCTTGGCAAGCTTCGTCTCGGCCAGGGCCATCGCGTCGGTCTGGGCTTTGGCAAGCTCGTCGTCGACTAGGTCCTTGGTCTTGATCTTGGCGTTGCCGGCATTGAGAAGGACTTTGAGTCCTTCTGTGTAGATCAGGGCGATCATATTGTCGCCTACGTCACCAACAGGGATATCCGTGTCGGTGTTGAAGAGGATATACTTCCCCTTTCCGGCTTTGGTAATGGGAATTCGTAGTTCGGCCATTTCTGGCGTCCTTGGTTACAGCTGTCTTAGGTTGGGCGTAAGCCCGGGTTCAGCCTTTGGATACTATCGGCGATAGCAAGGATACGGGCCGAAGCCTAGTCCTTCCCGATCTATGATCCGCGGCTCGTGTCGAAGAGACACGGAAGGATACATAGCCAACGCTGCATGACGTTGTGGCAGCTTCCCATTCACCAACACGCATGGGTCTTGCATATCCCATTCGCTCCGCTAGTGTGAGTCGCGTCTATGTATCCGTCCCTATCTCTAGTGTCCGTGAATGGGGAGATAGACACAGGGCTATCTCAATCTCCCCATTGGCTGACACTAGATGAATAGCGGATCGTGCTTAGGCTTGACCACACACCAAGCAATCCGCAATCGACCAATCCGCAACCAACGCATTCCGCCGATCTTACGGTAGCTCATAGGCTTATCCTCCTGGTTGATTGTGGGCATATCCTACCACCGACCGCCGCTGGCGTCAATGCGGCGAATTGTCGCACCAAGGGAGAGGTAGAGGTCATCCCTTGGGCCCTTTGGGTAGACCTCGACGCTTTGGCTATCTCAATCATGTTTCGATCCTTCATTGTCCCTATATCATACCACAGTTCGTAGTGAAAATCAAGGATTATTTTCCGTGATTTTGTTGGATATAGTCGATCTGTGTCTGGAACGTGTCACGAGCAAGCGCATATCCTTGGGCATACTCAACGTTGTTGTTCCACTCATTACTGCCAATAGGACATTCGCTGACAACGCTAGAAGTGCGCGATTTGTCTATCTCAACGTTGCAATGCTTGATAAGATCGTTGAGAACCCATTTGGGAATACGATCAAGCGAGATCATCACACAGTCTCCAACACTCTGTCTATCTCAACACTCTCCCGCCACACTCCGTCGAACCTATCAACCAACCGTCGGCCGTAGTATAGGGCAATCGCCGTGATATCATATCCTCGCCGAAGCCGGGCGAAGTATCGCTCTTCACACAAAGCCTTGGCCTCAGCCAATCCTTCTCCTAGGTGAAACCCAGGCACGAACTCATCCGTGGAACGTTCGATGGACATTGTGTAGGGCATGAGGTTATTCCTTCGGTGTGCAGAATGTGAGGACAACACTGGTGACTGTGGGATAGCTAGCCTTGATATTTGACCATACCATATCAAGGCTTGCAGCTTCTAGCTCTAGATCAATCTCCTCCTCTTGACCTTCCAGGGTATAGTTGATAGTCACGGAAATCTTGAACATGGGTATCTCCCTCTGCGATCCCCTATCATCCGCTCCAATTGCGGCCGAATTGTGACCGATCGGCGCGACCAGATGTCGCACCAAGGATAGGGAAGGACCTAGGCGCTGGTCTCAACCCACCAATCCGACCATCCCACTGCCCTAACCTTGGATAGTCCATGGAACCCCCGCGTATAGTCCATGGAACATCCTTGCATCCACTTAGAACACCGTCAGGGCGGTCATACGGTGCCACATGGGTCTGTGTCTTGGGGGTTAATAGGGGGGGGGGGGGAGGAAAAAGACCCCTTCCCATGACCAAGTGGCCGAAACGCTGGAATCTCGAGGGATGCAAGGGGAATCCATGGACGTTCCACGGAGGTTCCTTGGACTATCCCAGGAATGGAAATCTTCGCGCGAGATTCGCAGGTAGGGTCGCGTGGGAAGATTAGGGAAGAGTTGGGAAGGGTCGAGAGCTTGGAGAGTGTGGCAAGGATACAACATAGCCTAGGTGCGACATATTGCCGCATCGATTGCTGCGCTGCACAATGAGATTTCGCTTGATTGTGCAGTGCGATATGTGCGATTGATTGCTCGCCGAGACGGAGAGACAGCCATGAACGCGGATCACTGCGAACATGTCATCGCCTATCTCAACTACTTGATGATGACATGCTTCGATCAAGCCAAGTATCGTGAGTTGCAACGACGCTGGGCTTACTACCGAAACCGCAACGATCAATCGAAAGGCTAACCCGATGACCATCCTCGCCGACACCTCCAAGCCCTCATACGAGCAACTTGTCGCCATGCTCGCCGACATGAAAGCCCAACAAGCCCAGCGCATCACCTTCAAGATCACCGAGCCGCGCCTAAACGAGAAGACCGGCAAGACCTCAGTCGGCGGCGGCGTCTCGGTCTACGGCCTTGGCCAATTCCCGGTCACCCTATACGCCAGCCAGTGGGAACGCCTCATCGAAGCCATCCCCTCCCTAATCGCCTTCATGCGAGCCAACGCATCCCGCTTGACCCGCAAGGCGAAGTGATCGCAGTCTACCGACGATTGGCCCCGGGCACACCCCCGGGGCCAAAATTTCGTCCCTTCGCGCGGGCCATACCCCCTTTCGGTAAAAAATATAATTTTTGGATTTTGGAATTCCCCCTTTCGATAAAAATTCCCGATTTTGAAAATCCCCAATTCTTGGCCCCTTGACTTTCCTAGACACTGTGGTATAGTCGGGACGCAGATGGGAGAAGTGCGATGCGCGTCGAGAGATGGTTTGATCGGATCGGGATTGAGGCGACCGAGGTGGGGTCGCGGATGGTGGATGGGCGATTGGATCACCGGCCGGTGGCGAAGGAAGAGTCCTCACCAATCGATGGCCTTGGCATCTACGTGCTCTATCTCAACGGCGAGGTTGTCCACATAGGTAGGGCCAAATCCGTCTCTGCGACCATCCGCGCACACGCCGCCCTAGTGGATAAGCCCGTTCCACCCTGGGCCCCGATCAAAGGCATTCGCTTCGACCACGCCGAGTTCTACGCGTCACATCCTGATCGGATCGATGCAGACTTCGACACGATCTTTCGTTCCTTAGGAAAGTCCAAAGCAGCCTAATCCGATGAACATCCACCGCGACCACCGATCCCCACGCATCTCCGCGGTCCGCTCCATGACCCGCGAGGACTTGGCTGCGCTTCAGAAGAAGTCCGCCTCGACCCTCGGTCATGTTATGAAACTCCGCGATTCCCACCACAAGGTCGCGCGCCTGCTGGCCTCCGGGATGAACCAATCCGAAGTCGCGGCGATGACCGGCTACTCCGCCAATCGCATGTCTCTCCTCGCCAATTCCCCGACGATGATCGAACTCATCGCCCACTACCGCAATCTCGTCACGGAATCGTGGAAAGAATCCCAAGACGAATACTACGCCTATATCTTCACCAACGGCCTCAAAGCCCAGCGGATGATCTCCGACCAACTCGACGAGGCCGACGACTCTGGCGCAACCCCCGTCCCACTCAACCGACTCCTCGCGATCGCCGCCGATTCCGCGGATCGCGTTGGCTACACCAAGAAGTCGACCACCGTCAACATCAACGTCGACTTCGCGGCCAAGCTCGAAGCAGCTCGGCGGCGCTCGATGAAGGTAATTGATTCACCAACGGATCAATCCCTCGCCATCACCGACGCCGCCTGATGCCCTGGAGGGAGATGATCATGGGCTTTCATCTCCCTCTAGTGGGCCAAGGGTCACCATGCTAGACAAGGTCAACCCACTCGGCATGGACTCCGGCCTCGTCGACTGGCTCGCCTCGGTCACCGACGACCCGCTCGCCTTCACCCTTGGCGCCTACCCATGGGGCGAACCCGGCACAGTCTTGGAGAAGTTCGATGGCCCTGACCAATGGTCCCGCGATCTCTTCGCCCAGATCAAAGCCGGAGTCATCGACACCACCCGCGCCATCCAGATCGCCACGGCTAGCGGACATGGCATTGGTAAGTCTGCCACAGTGGCATGGATCATCTTGTGGGCATTTTGCACTTTTCCCGACACTCGTGGCGTCGTCACCGCCAACACCGAAGCCCAGCTGAAGACCAAGACTTGGAGTGAGCTGGGTAAATGGTACAATCTCTGCTGGTTCACCCGCGAGCACTTCACCCTAACTGCCACCGCCCTCCTCTCCAAAGACCCCGATCGCGAACGCACTTGGCGCATCGACGCCATCGCTTGGTCCGAGAAGAACCCAACCGCCTTCGCCGGCCTACACAACCAAGGCAAACGGATTATCCTGATCTTCGACGAGGCCTCGGAGATTCATGACATGATCTGGGAAACAGCCGAAGGAGCACTCACCGATGCTGACACTCAGATTATTTGGCTTGTCTTCGGAAACCCGACCCGCAACTCTGGCCGATTTCGAGAATGCTTCGCTGGCGGACTACACCACGAGCATTGGCAATGCCGGCAGATTGACTCTCGATCTGTCGCCGTTACCAACAAAGACCGCTTCGACAAATGGATTCGCACCTACGGCATTGATTCCGACTTCGTCCGAATCCGCGTTCTTGGCCAATTCCCACGGCGCGGTGAGATGGAATTCTTCTCCTCGATTGAAATAGACGAAGCAATGACTCGCGAAGTTCCCTACGTCGACCGCTCCACTCCCCTTGCCGTTGGCGTCGACGTCGCCCGCTTCGGCCGGAACAACTCAGTCATCTTCCCCCGCAAAGGCCGCGACGCCCGGACCATCGAACGCCGATCCTACAACGGCATCGCCACGACCGAACTAACCAACAACGTCTTCCAAGTCTTCACCCAATATCATCCCGACGGAATCTTCGTCGATGGCGGCGGAGTAGGCGGCGGCGTGGTCGACCAGTGCCGAGAGCGCCGACTCTACGTGACCGAAGTTCAATTCGGCGGCAAAGACGACATCACTGGCATCGTCTTCGACACCATGGGCGAACGCTACGCTAACAAACGCGCCGCAATGTATGGCGCCCTCCGCGCATGGCTCAGAACCGGCGCGATCCCGCCCGATCACGAGCTCAAGAAAGCCATGCTCGCGATCAAATACACCCACAATACCAAAGACCAAATCCAGCTCATGTCGAAGGAAGACCTCCTCGATGACAACCCAGGCCTTGTCCTCGACGACCTCGACGCCCTAGCCCTCACCTTCGGCGGCCCAATCGCCAAATCCGCGATCGCCGGCGGGGACTTCCCACATGATGATCTCGTCGTGAGTGAGTATGACCCATATGCCCCCGAGCGCATGGTAGCATGATGTTCTACCCGTAGGGCCCTTATTCCATGCGCCCTTCCCTGAGTCTACCCGAAGGGCCCAAATCGGCTCGCTAACCATAGGCAATCCAATGGCTAATCCACTCCAAATCATCCTCGGCGGGTCCGCCGCCCACCAACAACGCGAAGGCGCGGTCGCCGAAGCCGCGGCCCAATCCGGGATGCCTCAGGCCCCGCCAGCCCAGGCGGCCCCAGCCACTTCCCCAATCCAAGGCCCATCCGGCGCCGGGAAGCAATCCTTCCTGTCTCAGGCCGCCGTGGCCCCACAGCAACAGAACACCTCCACCAAGACGCTTCTCGGCTCATAGCGAAGCGTGTCCCCCGCAGTCAACAGAAAGCATCTACCATGATCTCTCCTTCCATCGGCCGAGTTGTTTGGTTCAGGACTGGTTTGCCTGAGCAGGGTGAGCAGGCATTCGCCGCACTTGTCACCTATGTCCACTCCGATACTATGGTGAACCTCGCAGTGTTCGACGCCAATGGCGTTCCCTTTGCCGAAACATCCGTGACCCTTGTGCAGGACAACCAACCAGTCCCAGCCGGTCGATATTGCGAATGGATGCCCTATCAAAAAGGCCAAGCCGCAAAGACTGAGGCACTTGAGAAGAAGCTTGGATCATGAGATTCTCCACTCCGCCTTCCATCCCCTTCTCCGAACGCATCGCCGGGCTGCGCCTACTCCTATCTGCCTTCTCCCTATTCTTCGAGGACTACTTCCGTGCAAGTCCCCGCTAACTCCAACCGCCCCAAGTCTCGGCTCCCGCCCATCTCCCCTAAGTTCGTGATGATGGCCGCTGCCGCCATGCATGCCCAAGGCCGACTCGTCAAGCCCAACGAAGTCGAGGTCTCCACTCCGGCCTCCAACACCGCCACCGATTCCATCCCTTCGGACTCCCGCCCAACCCTATGACCACCGACTCCGACCTCGCTTACCGCCGATATTGCGAAGGTCGCCTCATCGGCGAGCGCGTGAACCGCTATTCTTGGTGGGTCCATTGGCGCGAACTCGCCGATTACTACCTTCCACGGAGATATAAATGGATCATAACCCCGAACCAAATGGCGCGCGGATCGCCGATCAACCAACACATATTGGACTCTTCTGGGACAATCTACGCACGCAACCTCGCGTCCGGATTAGTATCCGGGAAGAGTTCGCCAACTCAGCCGTGGTTTCGCATTCGTATTGGTCGCCTAGATTCCACCGAAACCACCCCGGTGTCATTATGGCTAGCCGAATGTGAACGCCTTCTCTACCTAATCTTCTCCGAGTCCAACTTCTACAACGCCATCGCCATATTCTACTTCGATCTCGTCATCTTCGGCACGGCCTCACTCCTCATCTACGACGACTTCGCCAACGTCATCAACTGCATCAACCCCTGCCTTGGCGAGTTCTACGTCAACATCGACGGCAAATACCGCCCGGTGATCTTCCTCCGCGAGTTCACCATGTCAGTCGACGCCTGTGTCGACGAATTCGGCATCGGCAACGTCTCCGACTCCATCCGCCAACTCTACAACGACACCGGCGGCGCCAATCGCACGCGCGAACTAATCGTAGCCCATATAATCGAGCCCAACGATGATGGAAAAGCCCGTGACTTTGGATTCTCTCCGCGATTCAAATATCGGGAGGCATACTTTGAGTGGGGCGGATCAACTGGGCCCCAGGGCGGAGTCTCAACTCCTCCTGGATTTCTTCGGAGAAAAGGCTATCACGAGCTCCCCGCCATCACAGGTCGGTGGGACGTGGTGTCTAATGACCCATACGGACGAAGCCCTGGCATGGACGGTCTCGGTGACCAGAAACAAGTTCAGCTAGAAACCCGCCGCAAAGCCCAGGCCATCGACAAAATGGTCAACCCTCCGCTCGTCGCGGACATGCAGCTCAAAAACCAACCAGCCAACTTCACCCCAGGCGGAATCACCTATGTCACCGGATTCACCTCTGGCGGCAAGCCTGGGCTTGCGTCAGTCTACGAAACCAAATTCCCAGTTCAAGAAATCACCGCCGATCTCGAGACCGTCAAGCAGCGCCTATCCCAAATCTTCTTCAATGACATCCTACGCGTCGCCTCCCAATACGAGACTCGCTCTAACGTCACGGCTGTGGAATGGGACCTTCGTAAGTCCGAATCTTTGGTCATGCTCGGCCCCGCCCTTGAACGGATCGACAACGAAGTCCTCAAACCCATAATCGAACGCGTCTGGGGCATCGCCTCTCGCGCCGGAATCCTTCCACCCGCCCCGGCCGAAATCCAGGGCAAGATGATGAACATCGAGTTCGTCTCCATGCTCGCCCAGGCCCAACAAGCAACCAAAGCCGCCGGTATCGAACGCCTTCTCTCCCTCGCCGGCAATCTCGTCGGCGTAGTTCCTGAGATCATGGACAACATCGACACTGACTATTCCCTCGAGAAAATGTCCGATCTCCTCAACAACGACCCCAAACTCATCCGCTCGGCCAAAGCCCTCGCCTCCATCCGCCAATCCCGCGCCAAGCAACAGCAACAAGCCGCCCAAGCTCAGCAAGCCGACATCGCCCAGAAGCTCTCAGTCGGCGCGAAGAATCTATCCCAGGCTGACATGGGCGGCGGCCAGTCTGCCCTTCAACAACTCGCCGGGGGCCAAGGTCAGTGACCTACAACGCCTCCTCCCGCAAGGACATCCGCCGTGTCGAGAAATCCGCAAAGCTCGCCGAAGACAACCGAATCGCCTTCATCAAGGCCGCTATGGACACTCTCCAAGGACGAACTTTCTTCTACGATCTCCTCTCTTTCTGCCATCTCTTCTCAGACCCATTCACTGGAGATGCTCTTCGCGAAGCGTATAGCAAAGGCGAGCGAAATGTGGGCCTTCGTCTATTTGCGGATGTCATTGCTCACTGTCCCCAATCCTACATCACCATGATGTCCGAAGCCCAAATACAGGAAATCCTCAATGACCGACGCAACCTCGACGACGACGACAGCGACCCCGGAGACGACGACCTCTCCGACACCACTGGCGAACTCCGCTGAAGCCAGAAACGCTGATGGCTCACTCAAAGACCTAGCCCTAGGGACCAAACCCGATGCCGATACGACGAAGTCGACTGAACCCGACCCGAAATCTCCGACAGACAGCAAAGACGGAAAGACTCCGACCGTCCCCGAAGCCTACACCTTCAAAGCCCCAGAAGGCTACACCCTCGACGAAAAGCTGATCGCCGATGCAACCCCGATCTTCAAGGAAATGGGGCTAACCCAAGACGCAGCCCAGCGCCTTGTCGATTGGTATTCCAAAACCCAAATCGCCAACAACAAAGCCATCGACGACACCGTCACCAAGATGCGCAACGAATGGCGCGATACCGTCTCCAAAGACCCCGAGATCGGCGGCAAGCTCGATGCAGTCAAAGCCAACATCGGCAAAGCCCTTGCCTCAGTCAACGACCCGAAACTCGTCGCCGACTTCAAATCCGCCATGGACCTCACCGGTGGCGGCGACCATCCAGCGATCATCAAAGTCCTCAACAAATGGGCCGAAGCAGTCAACGAAGGCACCGCAGTCTCCGGCAAAGGGCCGTCCCCCCACGGTCAGCTCGCCCCCGGTCAAACCGCGAAACCCTCGCCTGCCGCCGCTCTCTACCCCACACTCCCGCACTGAGCCACATCGAGGGCTGAACAGCTAACGCTCAGATCAGTTAGGGCCTCCACCAACCAAAGGAACCTCTCATGGCCACTATTGGTGCTACCGCACTGACGTATGCCGATTGGGCGAAACGTATGGACGACGGCTACCGCGTTGCCTCCATCATCGAAATCCTATCCCAAACCAACGAAATCCTCGATGACATGCTCGTCGTCGAAGGCAATACCCCCACCGGGCACAAAACCACCGTCCGCACTGGCCTACCCCAGGCCACTTGGCGCCTGCTCAACACCGGCGTCCCCAACGCCAAATCCACCACCGCGCAGATCGTCGACACCTGCGGCAATCTCGAAACCTACGCCGTGATCGACAAAGACATCGCCGATCTCAACGGCAACACCGCAGAGTTCCGCCTCTCCGAGGTCCGCGCGTTCCTCGAAGGCATGTCCCAGCAGATCGCGTCGACCCTTATCTACGGCAACCAGTTCGTCAACCCCGAGCGCTTCACCGGCCTCGCCCCACGCTATTCCACCAAAACCACCGCCAACTCCAACACCGCCAACAACGTCCTCGACGGCGGCGGAACCTCCTCCACCAACACCTCCATCTGGATCACCACCTGGGGCTCCGACACCCTCCACGCCACCTTTCCCAAGGGCAAAATCACCGGCCTCCAACACCGCGACATGGGCGAGTGGCCAGTCACTGACTCCGGCGGCAACACCTACC
>Ga0210410_10000421_pt1 | contig 48748 bp, 67 predicted proteins | sample IncBWC4MmetaG_FD_161058 | JGI IMG/M metagenome (GOLD analysis project Ga0210410, IMG submission 161058) | Forest soil microbial communities from Barre Woods Harvard Forest LTER site, Petersham, Massachusetts, United States - Inc-BW-C-4-M | ecosystem: Environmental > Terrestrial > Soil >...
CTTCAGCATAGTCCCTACCCAAAAAAGGAAAAGAGCCAGTCTCAAAAGTGAGATTGGCTCTTTTTTATTACCTTTGAGATGTAATGGATTACAGATTTCCCGTCTCCTGCGGGGGGGGGGGGCCTGCGAAGGGAATGCTCGTTTCCGCGAATACTGACCAGCGGCGTAGGAATCGAACCCAAACGAGCACTCCTCGCAAACTCCTCCTTGCGCCCGGCTCACGACTAGCCGCGCCGCCGCCATTCGACCAACCAAATTGACCGTCTACTCATCGGTCCTCCATCGCAGCGAGCTTCGAGAGGGCGGATTGTGTGGAAGGAAGTAGCTTGCTCCACTTCAATCCAGCCTCTAGATTGTGCAACTCCCAAGAGCGCGAAGGATACACTTTCACCAAAAGAGCATATCGCTTCTGCTTGTCGAGCGTGTCCCACAGTTTGCCGACCTTCTTCTCCGCGTCCGTGGTGCTCATGGCTGCTTGCCTCGCTTCTTACGGATACGCTCAATAGTGACGCGAACGTGTTCGCCATCTTTCCATTGCCAGTGTTCAACCAAATATAATCCATCTAAACCCGGCGAGAGCACTCGTGGTTGGCAATGCTTCCATTTTTTCTCAAGTACCGCTTTGAGAACTTCCTTGCTCACCCTTGCGCCTCCTTGGCGAGAGCGGCCCCGCGTTTGCATGCGCCGACACTTTGCCAGCAAAATGGGCATATTTGCTTATGCTCCGCCAGCGCCGCTTCAGCTCGCTGCTGGGACATGAACTCCGAGATTCGTTGTTCTGCTAGCGAGTAGGCTTCATCTACGTCAAAGCCAAGGTTATTGCCTTCCAAATCAATTAGCCCGCACTTCTCATTCAATTCATTCACCAAATTAAAACCGAATTCCCGCGCCTCCGCCCGTACCTCTTCGCTTGGAGGGGTCAACATGCACCTCGAATCTCTGAGCGTACTTTCATCAGAATCTTACCTAAATGGTTCTCGCCCCTACCATTACAAACTCCCCAGAATGTATCGTGCCAATAGTTACCCTCGATGAGTTCTGTGTCTCCCGTTGAAAGCAATTGGCGTTGGAGCATTGGGTCTTGAAATTTCTGCCTCACGAGGTCGAGCATGACAGCCAGCTTGTCTAAGTCCCAATCGTCTCGAACCGTAACCTTGCGGCCCATCCGTTTTGCATCACCCGCTGTCACGCAGTCTCGCACCTTCACCTGCTCTAAAGGAGAACTGGTCTTTGCTGCTTGGTAGGCGTGTTCCACGCTTCGATAGTACTCCGTTCCCCACTTCACTCGGCAAGGCCAAAAGTTTGAAAGGAAGCGGTAAGCTCCCTGAAACGCAATTATGCGCTCACTTCCCATCTTTCCCTCCTGCCCGCTCGCGCTCCTTGCCCTCTTTTACGCGACTAAGAGACTTTACAGCAACGCTTAGCCGGTCCAGAGAACGCGCCAAATTCAACATCATGAGTCCTTCACTTGTCACGTTCGCTCCCTCTCAGTCCCCCCCCCTGTCCTGCACGGGGCGGCTCCACGGACGGCTCCAGCGGCGAGTCTAGCAGGGCGGTGAGCTTACGTTCGACATCAGTTACATGAATCAAGCCTCGTAGATATTCTATCTCATCGCGCAGATCAAGGAGCTGGTCGAGCCACGCGGGCAGCAGGCGGGCGAGAGCCTCACATTGTTCTTGATATTGTTTAACTGCCCGAAGATAGGCGAAGAATGCACCACATTCGTTACATAACGCTTGTTCTTCGAGCGAATGGTTATGACTGGGATACGGAGTGCTACGGTCTATCTTACCCGCTTCCTGCTCCAGCTTCCCAACCAGCGTCACGATGGAGTCACCGGCTGGCATCTGGAGCCTCCGCTGACACGGGAACGACTTCGAGCGAGTCACGCACGCTTGGGATATCCTCTTGAAGCCCGGTCATTACCTGCAATGCATCCTGCTCGGTTCTGAAAGTAGGAGCCATTGGGGCGAAAGGCTCGCCCCTGTGAATGCCATCTTTCCAGACGATGTGGTACTTTACGCTATCCATCGTGGCGCTCCTTCCGGTACATTCTGAACAACAGCATCCATGCGCGTGGTTTCCGTTAGTATGTATCTCGCCTAAGCTCATAGCGCTTGTCCCTCCCCCGCGTCCTGCGCCTTGGATGGGGCGAGAGTTGCGTCGAACGCACAACGCAGGCAATCTTTCTTGCACGGGAGTTTCGCGCTATCCAGAAACCCAATCTCGCTTATATATCCCCCACCAAAATCCTTTTCATGCATCACCCTCTCCACAAGCCCCCGCAACTGCACTTCTCGGGCTGGAGGCTCGCCTACTTTTGGCATTTGCTTAATACCTTCGGCAAGACACCAATCCTTGAACCTTCGATCTCCCTGCTTCTCCATGCTTGCCCCCTCGCGCTCACGTAATCTTTAGGGTATAGGATGGGGTAACATCGGTACATTGGTCTATAACGTCTTGCCCCACTCCTGCTGCAAGTAGCTTAGTTGCATTGATAGTCTTACGCTGAGTCATAAAGTAGTTCAACACAGCTTCGCCACACCTCGCCTTGGAGATACCGTACTGCCCCACAATGGCTTTGATACGGTCCCGTATGGGATCAACAATCTTCTCTAGCCGCTTAATCTCTTTTGCTGGGATAGAAAGGGAGCTGACAAGACTCTTCAGAGTCTCCAAGTCTTCAGGCTCGCCAATCAACTCCTCTACAGGGTGTAGCACCTCTTCCTCATCCTTGGGCTTAGGGGCTTGTGGGATGAAACTGGGGCCAGTTCCCAATTGGGATTGGGCTATCTTCTGTGAGAGTGCTGCTGGTAAGGGTTTTGGCATATCTCCTCCATGTAATGATTACATGCAAGGTATCACAGTGAGTGAAACCTTGTCAAGTATTATTTCTGTAGGTCCCCCCACGACTGAGCTTTAGCCCCAGACGCTACCAGTGGTACTCTCAATGGAGCACAAGTCTCAAACCTGTATTTCACAGCTTCTATCAGCTCATCGGCTACATCTTCTCTAGCCTCGAAAAGTAGCTCATCGTGCACAGGTAGGAGGGGATGTACTACATCTAACATATTACTCTGCTCTATGTCGTCCCACATAGCCCCCATGGTCAATTTGAACGTGCCATTAGCTCCACCTTGATATGGGAAGTTACCTACCTCGCGTAGCGCGGCCCCCACAACCCATGAGTGAACACTACGCACAGCGGCCACATGCAGTATGCGCCCCCACATATCCCAGCAGAAGCCAAACTGCCTAGCCATCTTATGGTATCGTCTGCGATCCTTAATAATGCCGGGGTACTTGATATAAAATCCGTTGATGAAGTCTTGACACTTGTCCTCAGTCCACACAGGTCTCCCATTCTCAAATATCGCTGGCATCTGTTCTAGTAGACCCTTGGCCGATACATCATAGATACAGGCCAGTACACAAGTCTTGGCTGGGTAGTGTGGCCCCTTACCTTGTCTATCTACTCCAGGGTAGTGCCAGCCCTTCTCATCCTTGTACCTCTTGTCAGGAAGTTTGAATGCGAAGATAGCGAAGTCACTGTAGATGTCCTCACCATTAGTGTAGATACTGATGAGTGTCGGGTCTTCACTACTATGGGCTGCCACTCTCATTTCAATCTGCGACTCATCCACAGTGACCATGACCCATCCATCATCTGTTATGAATCCCTTTCGCACCTCATTGCCCCTATCTGTGCGGGCAGGGATAGCTAGGAGATTGGGAGCCTTGCAGGCGTATCGGCCTGAGGGGACACGGGTACCGGATAGCTGGGGGAACACTCGCCATGTCCCCAGCTTGGTGCGAACAGCCAATTTGGGGATGGGTCTGACATAGGTTCCCAGCAATTTCGATAGCTCTTTGTGGTCAAGGACCAAAGGTACAACTGGGTGGTCATGCTGAATGGCTGTTAGGACTTCATCCTCAACGCTCTCGCGGTCTCCACTCTGCGTCAGTTTGTAGCGGGCTTGCTTTAATCCTAGCCGCTTGAATAGAAGGTCACTCACTTGGTCCCCGGAAGCCAAGTTCACATAGTGTCCAGTGAGGGTGTGGACCTGCTCGGTCAACTTATCCATGTCCTCTATGAGAGACTTCTCTAGTCTGGTGAAGTGGTCAACATCTATCTGTAGGCCAGTCTTGGCCATACTGAGAATCATGGGAGTCGCCATCGAATCAATCTTTTGGACGTTTTTAATTGATGGCCCACTGCCCAATAATCTTGCTCCTCCGTATAGTCTAGCCATCCCAATGCTCCGAAAGCCTATGCCTAACCTGTCTAGTCATCCCCTGTAATACAGGCCACAGCCTCAAGGTCGAGTCGGCATCGCGGCAGGCGTATGTGATGACCTTGTCCATCGGCACATGCTGTATGCTCTTACCCGGCCACTCGCCACACACCATCTCAATCTGTTTATGGTCATCCTCCCAGTTATCCCATGCCTGAAACACATCCTTGTCATTGTGCTTCTGATATTCAGTGAGGAACCTCTTGAGCTTGGTGCCCATACTCTGTGGCTTATAGAGCTTCCAATTCCCTTCAGGGTCCCGTACTGTCTGCTCCTCTGGCTTAGGCCACTCATGGTTGACAGCCTCTCGCAGATAGCTCAAGCATAGAGGGGTAGAGTAGGGGGTCACTAGGTCATCGAAGTCCTGCATCTGCATCCCTAGCAGTCTGTAAGCCAGAGCCTTGAGTCCTTGTGGTAAGTTGCCCAAGTGGTAGGCTCTCACCATCGTATCAATGATGCGCTTATGGGGAAAGACTAACCCCATCTTCTCTACCACTTGGGAATCGAATAGCCAGTTGTGTAACAGTATGGGTCCTTCCCACCTGTTGAGTAAACACTGAAATATCTCTATGGCATCCTTATCCTCAGCCCTTATCAATCGGCCTGTGCCGGGGTGCATTGAGTAACTCAAACAGAATGGCTCACGTTTTCGGGTGACTTCCGTATCACAGGCCAGTGGGCGAGTGTAATCATTACATTCGAGGTAGTCTGTCAAAAGGTCATCTGCCCCTATTTCCTGATAGTCTGTACCTAGAGTGTCAACAGGCAGCTTGAGTTTGCCCTTGAGATACTTCCCCAACCTAACCCAATCGTTGCGGATCATGAGCATCTTCTTTGGCTCATGGAGTCCACCGGCTGGATGGTACATGGGGAACACTGTGCCCCAGCTAGTCTCAAGAGGGATGCCATGTTGTAGCTCAAGGTTAATGTCAGGGTCTAGCGCATAGCAGGCTAGTACTCCCATAGGTACTATAACTCTGCCATTTGTCTCTCCAAGTCTCTCAAGGCAGCCGTGAGAGCTGCATGATAGGAGAAGGGATTTATCGGTATCTCTATGTATATCAAGTCGGCCTTGTGGTCTATCAGGTAAACAGCCGATGGCGTTATCAAAACGAACGGACTCCCGCCTGAGTCCGGCGAGTGGAAGATAATGCCGGTTGACTTCTTCCCCCGTCTTCCCCACAAAAGGTTGACCCAGCCTATCTTCATCTTTACCAGGAGCCTCACCAATAAATAGAACACGACTGTCCTCCAGCCCCGATGGGGGCACCAAATTGTGCTTTGCAGGGCATAGGGTGCAACGGTCCATGTAATGATTACATCACTCCGTTTCGTGAATCTGCTTTACAATAGATCGGGCTAACTTAGCTCCCACCCCATCAATCTTAATCCAATCCCCCTCATCTGAGGATGCCAGCTCATAGGGAGTACGGAATAGCTTCTCTGCTGCCATCCCATGCTTCACACCAATGCCATCCAACTCCGATGCCCACCTTCTCACCAGTGATGGTCTACCATTGAGTGATGGCATGTTGAGTTTCTGTGTTTCGAGTAAACTGGTATGGTCTTCCCACCGCTTCTGAAAGTAGTGATAACATTCAAGGATATTGAACGCAGTGTGCTCCATGTCCCGTGTAATGATTACATTTATCCCAGCTATCTGTAGCGTCAACAGGAACCGAAAGAGCTTGGAATAACGGGTCATCTGTGTGCGGTACCTATATGGACGCCACTCAAGGGTACGGATACACTCCATGAGGTAGCCTGTAACGCTATCGGGCTTCCACACCCCTTCAATCATCACAATGTTATAGGCATACATGGCCTTCATACCGGGGAGCTGGTGGGCGGCAAATCTAGAATCGTCTATGCAGTTCAAAATATCAGATAAGGACTTGCGCTCAATCCCTACACAAATCCTACCCTGTGGCCCATTCCCCTCAAAGCAGGCATCCCCAAACTCTAAGGTAACCTTCTCAATCTTCACATTCATTGAGATTCGCTGAAGGTACGGGATTAGTTCCTTGGAGCCTGTACGTGAGTCGATGATTATCATGTTGGAATCCCTCTATTCGGTTGACATATAACACAAGACTTGTAGTGGTAAAGTGAGGCCCCTAGCAGCTTCCTCTCCCTAGTCTCCTCGGCATAGTGCAGTGCATGACCCTTACCCATAAGGTCCTTATACACCTCATAGAGGGCACTAACTTGCTGCTCACCGTCAACGTGGACATACCCAGTGGATAGGAGCCTATCGACCATAGCCCCACTCCTCCAAAGAGATGTGCGGGTAAATTGTCTGAACTAAGCTAGAGAAGTTACAGTCTGCCCCCCATAGTTCCAATCCCTGCAAGGTGGTATCACTCTTACACCGTAGAATCCTCACCCCGAACTGTCCCGTCTCCTGATTGTGTAGATGCCTTAGCTGTAGTTGGTAGAGATATTCTTGGTCTGCAAACCCCTGCCTCACGTCTTTGCCAGTCCTTATCTGGACTTCCTTACCCGTGTTATCCAGCTTGGAGTCATACCCATCTTTGAGCTTGTTAGTGGATATGACAACCTTCCCTGAGTCAAATGCCCTAGCAATCATAGCCCGCCTAGCAGCATTGACAGCCGTATAACGCATGGGGGGAATCTGTTCTAATCGGCCAAACTCAGCTAACCGTTGTAGCTCCCATGAGTCTGAGTCCCCATCAAGTACCACAGTACGGGCATCTGGGTTAGCCAATGCCTTCTTATACTCCTCATAGAAGGCTCGCCAATACTCAAGGTACACAGGCTGTGCGACTTGAGTGGCAAGGGGAATGGGAATAACCTTGAAAGCATAGTCATCCCGGCGAGTCTTAGGCGGGTTAGGGTTATCAAAGATACCATCGAACCCGCGATCTATGCAGATGACAATACCAGGACCGGGAGCAGATAGGGCAAACTCTGTCTTACCTGTGTTAGACCTACCCTCTGTGCCTATAAGGATGTGGCGCTTCTTGCTCCTCACTTGGTTGATAGGGAGAAAGCCATCCCGTGCGAAACTTGCAGGTAGAATCATTGGACCTTATCCGTGGTAGCCTTATGTACTAGGTAGTCCAAGAGAGCAGCAAACCCCTCGAAGTACTTTATCTCGGCACGGATGACAGCCGCTCTAACTTCTGAACTAGGAGCACCAGCCATACACGGGCCACAATTATGCTCGCATCTTACGAACGCCTCAACTAAAGACTTGAGTCTCTTCCTTTGTTCCAGGGTAAATTCAGCAGTAGGGGGGCTATCGTGATATCTATCAAATGTCTCCCCACTGATTAAATCTGTGAGATACATCGCCCCTCCCGATAATCCCTGTAGTCTCGCAGCATGGCCCAATTATCATCTATCTCATGCTGTGTAAACTCTAATGTCCACTCTTTCACCATCGGACGTATGGGCATCTTGTAGTCACCACAAAGAAAGAGGACGTGTATCTTGGCGTAGGTGGTATTCAGCCCCTTGCAATAGGCTTTCACTTGGGTTAGCCATAACCATTGGCCCCTCATGTCACCCACAGTGTTTATGCTCTTATAGGTGGCTTTCACCTCATGGACCCGTGTAATCATTACACCTCTCTCTACCCCATCCGGCTGCATGTAGATGCCATCAACACATATCTCCCCCGGATGTTTGAGTATCCCTTTCCTCTTGAGGAACACTCCAAGATAGTATTCCTCCCAACTTAACCCAATACATATCCGAAGGATAGCTACTGGGTCTGTTATCATCCTCACATCAGACATGCTAGGTTCCTCTATCCCATCTGACTTGAGGACCCCAGTGCTGAGGGCTATGTCCCGGATGATACCACTGACATGGACCCCTTTACCTCTGGGTATAGAAGGGGGAGGCACGAGTAGCTCAACGTCTTGACAGACAGCTTCCATTCCTCCCCCTTCCTTTCCTCTTACGCTGGGACTACTGTAGGTCCTGAAACCTTGTAGCCCAGCGGGTTGAGAACTGAGTTGAGTGTGTCATCCGAACTGAAGAAAGTGTTGATAACCTTCTGGGCTACTTCCTGCCCATACGTGGTACTCACGGACTTGAAAGTGCTGGTGCGAAGGATGAGCTTCCCTACCCCCTTAGCATACTGGGGTAGCTCCAACACAGAAGAGATACCTGTGATGGCAGCAGTCTCAGTGTCCTCGGACTGAGCGGCAGGGGCAGTCGAGGCTGGTGCATTCGCAGTACGCGACACTGCGGGGCGAGTGGCCGCAGCGTGGGCAGCGGTCGGAACCTTCCCGTTGGGCTTTGGGGCTTGTTCCTGAATCCCACCTGTCCCTTCCCACGGCTTGCCGTCATCCTTAATCTCAGTGACAACAGCAATGGTCTTGGGACCCTGAGTCTCCCCAGCTTCTCCGGTCTTCGACATGAATCCCTTACGTTCCTCTGGCTCTGGGACATTAGCCATATGAACGTGGATGCCCTCAAGCACCGACAAGTCATCGCTGAGGATACCCTGTGGGAGTCCACTGTCGTATAGGGACTTGATGAGGAAGGCCCAGTTGGTTGAGGCATTAGGTGGAGTACCGGGTCCACCAGGAACAGCAACCAACCCTTTGCCCGTCTCTGGGTTAGGCTGCCATGATTGGTGGGCACTAGTCCCCAGCGAGTAGTGCTGCTCTCTGGGTTCCCCACCGCCAAGTGGAACTAGGGTTATCTTGACTGCGAGCTTGGCCGGACCAACCTTCTCACCAGTCTGCTTGGTGGGTTGAAACATCTCAACAGTAAGGTCCGTCCAGCAATAATCGCCTTCAGGTAATACGCCGCCACTGCTGTACGCGGTCATATCACCAAAGTTAAACCCCGATGAAGGGGGTGATGCTGTCTTTCTGATTGGTGTTGCCATTGTTTCTCCTCTGATTTGAATTTTACTACTATGAACCAAGTGTAATCATTACAGTGCCTCAGGTGGCTGTGGCACGGTATTGACCATGCGAAAGTGTGAGTGGAACGATTTGGGAGCAAGGTGTCTGTACCGTGGCAAGAACCACTCCAAATGCCCATCGCAGATAAATCCCTCAGACCTATCGTCTCTACTCCTCATGCTCCTACCAAAGAACTGTACTAGGCTTTGCATCGCACCATAAGCACCAAACTCAGGGTCCCACGCTTGCCTAGCCTGTTGAATCTTAGCCCTCCCATCAGGAAATGGAACCTTGGCTATGAACTGCCATTCCGCCTGTTTCATTGGAAAGTCATATCCAGTCCCTACGCTAGGACTAATCAGTACAGTCCCCGGCCCCGCTGCCCTGAATGCTTCTAGCACATGAGTGATGGACTCCCCACGCTGATTGGTCATCATCCTATTTCGATGCCTGCTGGCAGCCATAATCTCATCCCGGCGAGCAAAGCTGATAGGGTCAATGATACCCTTACGGTCCCCACGGCGGGACATTATCTGATCTAACCTAACCCACAGTTGACTCAGGTCCTTTGCCCTTACGTCTACCCGCATGGTGGGGATATAGTAAATGGGGCACCGCTTGGAATCGAAGTCACTGTCAAACTCGTAGAAGTCATAGCGGTCCTTGGATAGCCCTAGCATCTGCATGGTCTTGGGGCGCAATGTAGCACTCACGATAATGACGCGGGGCTTCCCAAGGAACAGCACACCCTCTGCATACTGCCCCAACCGGACGGCATCGAACTGGAATCCTCTATCCACTTCCTCTACTACCCAGTTATCATGCCGCCCGGTAGCAATAACCGCGAGCCTCTTGACCAATCTCTTGATATGAAGGAACTGTTTGACCCATGACCCTTTAGGGGACATCTCGCAAGAGAGCCTGTGCTGCCAGTCCTTCATCTTGTCCTCAGCTATGATCTTGGCGTTGCAAGCCCATCCCTTCCATGACCCGAACTCAGAAGTCTTCATTGGGTAGGGTAACTCAAGGACCTTCTCTATATCGTCGGGAGTGATTACGAATTGCATAGCCCGCGCCAATGCATCCGGGGCGTCATGGCCCTCATCCAACACAACCTGCTCGAAGTGGTCAAGCCACGTATCCCCTTGGGAACGGCTACAGCTAATCCATTTATCGTAGTTGGTGACAACTAAGGGTGAACATGCTGCTCGCATCTCGGCTTGACTCGATGGGCAGTTGATGGACCCTTTGTAGGGACAGCGGGCAGCATACCCCTCTTGGCAGGAGTAATCATCACGTAGAGCACACGGATAGTTGCCCCGGCCCCGTATGTCCACCATCCCGCAGGACGCATAGTCATCCATGAGCTGAGTCTGTAAACCTTTGGAGTTGGTCACAACACAGGTGGGTTTCTTACTTAGGAGAGCATAAGCTACGTAGGCTGGAGACTTGCCAAAGCCAGTGGGGGCAGACAGTGCAATGAACCTCTTCGGAGATGTAATCATTACACCAATGGAATGCTCTTGGTTGGACCGCCAGTGGGAAAACTTAGTTGGCAGTCCACAATCTGTGGGGCTAGGCACTTTAGGCATGGTAAGGAGGTTACACTCCCGGTGAAACCGTGTCAAGCACTTTTTCAGGCTGAGGCAATCTTTTTTTAGGTGGCCCCTTTATGGGTTTCCGCTTGAGGTAAGGCTTCACATTCATGGTGTGTTCTTCAAGCCTACGCACGAATGCTTCGAGACTCATCCTGAGAGCCATTGCTATCAGCTTGGCAGACTTAAGGGAGGGCTGTCTCTTCCCAGAGAACAGCATGGATAGGTGGGAGATACTGATACCAGTGTAGAGGGCTATGGTACTGAGGTTGATGAATCGTTCACAGAAGAGGACGGAGTAAGAGGTAGGCTTCGATGCTATACATCGTTCAGGGCGATATTCTAGGTCTGTTCCAATGCGCCTTTTCATAGCCTACCTATAGTAGACTAGGTTTCACTACCTGTCAATAGTCAATATCAAATAAAGAATGGGCTGGACCCATGAGCGAAGTCCAGCCCATATTCCCATTGCGCGGCGAGGAGTTAACCGGAAGGGAACCTCTAAGCCGCCTTCGCTGTTGGTGGTGCTGGTGTAGATGCTGGCGGCACAGTAATCGCATTCTGCAATGCTACGATGGCATTGACTAGCCCAGCCTTCACTTCAGCACTGACAGTAGCAGAGCCGGGGAAGTTATTAGCTACCCACTGATCCAGCTCTGGGCCAATCGAGCCTACGACAGCCGCCAACTTCTGTGGATTGGAGGTGGCGCTGGCAACATTCTGTAAAGCCACTTCACTCACAACTGCCTGTTGGAATATCTTGCCCATGATACCTTGAAAGGTCTGAATGAGAGGGCCTTCAGCCGGAAGAAGCAATGTTGCCACGTTAGCCACTTGCATCTCCACTTTCTGTACTGCTGGATTGGAGAGCAGACCAACTACATCCTTGAGACCAACGTAGATGGCGCTACCAAGCCGCTTCAACCAGCTAACATGCTTCACTGGAACTGTGGGGGTGACTGCTGGTGTTACTGGTGGTGCTGTGCTCATCATTTTCTCCTGTTCATTTGTCGAAAAGTATACGTGCTTGGGAACCTAACTGCAAAACCGCTTGTAACAACGTCTTAAAGAAACTCTGTGGTGTAGTTAGCCGCTTCTCATAGTACTGCGCGGTCTCTTCTCCCGCCTTAGTTATTCCTGCCAGATGCTGCGTCGCCTTGCTGGCGTTCTTCATGGCCGTGGCGAGGTTGTCGATGGACGCTTGCACGCTAGGGTTACTTACTTGGCGGTCTACGTCAACCAGTGTTTTTTGCGCCTGCTGCGTTGTCGCCAGCATCTGTTTTAGGTTCGCTTGTAGGTCGGCCTGAGACTTCGATAGGTCTTGGCTTCCCAAGTTGACGGCTGCTGCCAAATTCGGCAACACCGATTCGTTCAATGAGACATCCGTCCGTTTTACAAGTGAATTAAGCGACGCAAGCGTCTCTTTTGTCGAGGAGAGGGCAAAGGTAGTGGATTCGGATTGTTTTTCGCTCGCGGTTTTCCATGTGTCAGTCGCCTCTTTGAAATTATCCATTGTCTGCTCTGCTCTGCCAATGAGTGCTGATAGCCGTCGCACATCACTCTCGAACGCAGCCCGCTGGTGCCAAGACTCGTAGGCAATGGGGGCCAGAATCACACACAGTAGCACTAGAGCTATCAGCTTAAAGACATTGAGAACTTTACTCATATCTGTCAATGGGGGTGTTGGCTAATGACGATGCTCCACAGATACAGGGCCATTCCTGCCCATCCAATGTGGATGTTGCTATACCAAGGGCCAGCCGGTCGCCCCGGCCCCCAGAACGACGCAAGTGTACAGCAACCTGCTGCTAGAATCAAAAAGATGTATGCCATGTCAATCTCCTTTTATATTGTCCTTGGGATACTCTGCTATCTGCCGCTTAAACTTGTCTATGCAATCGGGGCATAACTCAGAATCCTTTGGTGGCTTACCTATGTTGACTTCGATAGCCACCACCTTGCTTTCTGGAAACTGATTCCCACATTCTGGACACTTCCTCATCAACGATTCCCCAAGTCAGGTCCTCTCGTAATTCCTTCGGCGCAAAGCGGCCCAGTTCGTTCCGCATGACCGTGGGCAGGGAGGTAGCGGCGCTCCGCGTTTATGTTGGCGATGGCTTTTTGGTTCTCTTCGTGTTTCTTATCGTTGTCCGCCTTAGCGTTCTTGCGATTGGCCCACATGAAGATAAATATGGGCACCGTCGAGCTGAGTACCGTTTCTGTTATGTGGCCTAAGTCCATTGGTCCCCTTCGCTCCTCTACGGCTTCACTCTCAAAAGCAACCCGATAAGAGCAATCGCCAAAACCGTAATACTGACCGCAATCCCCCATGAAGCACTAAAGCCTGAACTCTTGCCCTCGCCTTGACTTCGAGACTCCCGCAAGCTGGCGATTTCCTTATCCAGCCCCTGCTTCATGGCCTCCATTTTTTCCTGCAAGGCAGTATGGTTCGATGTGTACTCCTGCCTTGGCATGAAGCCACTGGCTTGGTCCGCAAGTGTTTTTCTAAACTCGTTAACGCTATCGAAGCGTTTTTCAGTGGCAGTCTCGGCCTTGGCAACAGCTTCCTTGCTAGAAGTCAACGCGAGTCCGGTCTTCTCGTCCATCGCTGTGAAGCGGTCCTCATACCGATGGTCCCGTTCGTCTACCAGTTCCCGCAGCGCATTCAGCTTGGCCTCCAGTACATCAGTCTTCTCACTCTCTGTCACGGCTTAACTTCCCCAGTCGATACCGTGGTCGTTGTAGTCTGAGGCTTAGAGCTTGGTTGTGCTGTAGTCGTTACCGTTACGCTAGCATCCAAAACTGCCGGGAGTGGGCTGTTCTTTAGATAGAAGGCAACTGAGATAAGCCCGTGCATCGCAAAGGAAACATAGAACAGCATGAGAAACGAGTGGAAGCCGTCATGGATATTCACTTGACCGGGCAGCGCCACGATACCGGAGATTGCGGTTACAACTCCACCAGCCCCACCCCCAATGAGTCCAGCGAGTAGGCCATAGAGCCACGGCTGCCAAGCTAATTTCATCTTTTCACCTTAGACCAAAGTGTAATCATTACACTTCACTTACCGGAGAATTCCTGTTCCTCCGCTATACGGCGGCGTAGTAACCCAGCCACTACCACTCCACCGGCATGTGACCACTTTTCGAACTGTTGGGCAGCCTGCTCGAAGTCCCCCGTATTAACCAATTCAAGTAGGGATGAATGCTCAAAGTTACCAGACCCTACGTTGAACACGAAGTCTACCAGAGCGTCGAATTGGGTCTGGGTTAGTGGGATGGTGACGTGATTATTAACAACACTCTCAGCCCATTGCACATCCTGTTCAAGCCATTGCTCTGCTTGCTCTTGGGTACAGGTATCACCCTCATGGACACCCTCTGCGTGGCCATAACCAATCGTCCATCGGCCAACTTGGTCCTGATAGGCCACTAACCTCACACCCTCAAAAGACTCTGTGAGGGCTAACCCCGCTTTGCTGTAGACCACAACCCACCCCCCATCACCACGGCCCCCTATTTCTGTTTGGCCACCTAACTTCGATTTTAGCACGAATCAAAAAGGTTGTCAAGTGTTATTTCAGGATTTGTTTTGGGTGTAATCCATTACATTTGCTAGAAAGTGATGTCCTTACCACCCATACTTTTATGGATGTCTGCCTGCTCCTTGAGTTTATCCATAGCATAACTCTCGATGTCACCCTCTGGGATGCGCTTGGGTATAGTCACCCGATAGTCACCTCGGATAGCCCATTTGAGTCCATTCTTATCTATCTCATATCTCACAGCCTCAGCGGGTATGGGGACCTTGGCTCCTTGGACTCCACTTGCAGGGGCAGCAATACGGGAGCGGCTACCCTTCTCAGGGACTTCCATCTCCCTGATAGGTTCGCCCGTGGGGCTAAAGTGGGTGACTTCCTTGGGGTTATATGTTACCCGGTCGAAGTCTTGGTCCCCCATAACATAGCGGGTATTAGGGGGTGCCTCGATACCTCTACGTCCAAGAGTCATAATGGCTTGCCGATTTCCCTTGCCAGCCAACTCCTGTGCTCTCTCGTTAGTCCAACGGGCTGCACTACCTTCATTCCCTACCCGTTTGGCATCAGGCCCAGCCCCAGATTCAAATAGGGATGGCCCTGTACTTTCTCCGGGTAGTCCACCTTCAGGGATCGAAGGGCCAGGGGCTATACGAGGCTTTAGTCTAATTGACGAACTTGCTGGAACCTCGAATGGTGATTGGACAGACGATGGTCCCCTATAAGGCCCAGAGGATGTGGATACCTTAGAGAAAGGAGCAGGTTCTGGCGGCTCCCTATTCATTCCCCCGAACAGCCCTCCCACCAATCCACCAGCAGTAGCTCCTATTTGAGCACCCTCTTCCGGGTGGCCTACTATCTTACCTAGCTCTCTACCCCCATACCCACCAGCAGCACTACCTCCCACAGCTCCCAATGTTGTACGTATGACTGGTTTAGCCACAGCACTAATAGTGGGACCTAGACCCTTGGAGGCTATAGACTCACCAATGCCGGATGCAGGAGCCAGAACCATTGAGGCGTTAGTAAAAGGTGTAAGAGAGTTTAGAGCATGATGCACATAACCACTATGCCTATTTTCCTGAGCTGTTTGGTCTGCCCCAGCCTTATCTAGCAAGGATAATTTCTCACCGTGAGGGCCAGCTACATGAATTCCTCTTGCATCATAGTATCCTTGACCCTCAGTAGGCGCGAACATGCTATGAGCCTGCTGCATAGCAGACTGTTCCATGCCTTGCCCAGTCACAGGATTAGGAGCTTGTGGAGTAGGCGAGTTGACACTCCACTCATCTTCCCCACCAGCCTTCTTAGGTGGAGGCTTTACTTCCCACTCATCATCTGCTACTGCCGTGGTGTTGTTGTCTGCCATTTGCCCTTTGTCCAAGTTTGGACTTCACCAGTGCGTTTGTTAGTCCTAGTGGTACCCTCTTCGTGTTGCTCTACCCCGCCACCCCCCGTATGAGCTGTACCGTGTGCTAGATTAGTGAAGGCTTGTGGAGTCTTCATCAACCCTTGAATCGTGGCTATCATAGAGTCTGGGTCTTTGGCCAATCCACCAATCAACTTCTCGAAGGACTCCATAGCGTTAGTTGAACGGAAGGCATGTAGGGCAGGCTGTGTAGCTGCTAGGCTCATCAACTCAGCCATCATCTGAGAGGCTACTGGGTCCGACACCGGGGTACCAGACAGCCATTGCTTATAGTAGGATGACAGCTTACCCAATACTTCCCTGTGAGCATTAATATCAGCAATGACTTGTGGTGCCAACTGCTCAATAGCCCCCGCTTGGAATATCTGGTGGGCTGCCTGCCCTGTGGGTGCCGCGCCCATATCCTTATCAAAGGATTGAGTCTGGGGATTGAACTGGAACCTATGCATCACATTGTCATCCCCCAGCAGTTCGACTGTGTGAGTCTGGGGGGCTGTGCTAGCATAGTTGGGAGGGGCTTCCCCACGGTCTATGGAGTACTGTCCAGTTTTGGGGTCCCTCTCCATGACATGAGGCTTGCCATTCTGCATGGTGATGACATGAGGCTGGGGCTTGGCTCCAGCTATGTTTTCTCTAGTCTGATTCGTCTGAGTGGCTATGTCCTCACGGGTCTTGTTAGTCTCCTGAGTCCGTTGGCCTGCCCCCTCCTCCATTATCATAGCCCGCACATCTGGCCCTAGCTGGCTCTTAGGAACTGTGATTTGACGCCCCCCCGGAAGTGTAATCATTACACTTTCCATACCAGCTTTAGAGGCTTCTGTAGCCTGTTGCTCCCTACCAGTACGAGCCTGTGTTTCCTCAAGCTGGGCTTGGGATTGGCGCTCCCTTTCCCCACCCTCTATCTGCTTCTCCTCAGCCTGAGCCTGTGTTTCTGCTCTACCTAGCCGGGTATCATAGCCTAGTGTCCCGTATCCTCCAAGGGACTCAATGGCCCTCCCTGGGGCTGTGACCCGGCCCAAGGTGTCGAGGAACTTGTTCCACCCGTGGTATTCGGGGGGTCCTTGGGTAGCCAAAGCCTCAGCACGTTCACCAGCAGGCCGGGGGGCTGGCACATGGGCAGGAGCAATAGACCCCCCTATGGACCCGTTACCAGAGGGAGTTGATGTACCCATATCGGGAGCTTGGATAGGGGATATGGCTGAAGGGGATTGGGTTTGGGGCATGATGGGCCTAATATCTTGGAACTGACTAGGCTGAGAAGACACACCCGTAGTAGGTTGGATGGGAGTCCCAATAGCCTGTGGTGGAGGCTGAGGAGGCTTCTTAGGCTTACCCTGCTCGTCTAGCTCATCATCCAATTCATCATCAACTTCAGTTGCCATGTTGAGCCTTCCTAAGCATAAACTCGAATGCTGGCTTCAGTAGGGTCACAGCTAACCTGCTCTTGGCAACTATCCGGCCAACCTTGGAGTACACCCACCCAAGAGTCTGGTAGTTAGAGTATAGCCAATCCCTAACCAATGTAGTACGGGGGTCAAACCATCCCCACAGTTTAGCGGCTATCCAGCAACCCTTGGCAGCACCAACACCAGCTCCTACACCTTGACCAACTGCCCCCAAGATACCTGTAAGGTTCTGCATCCACCCCGGCCCAGCAGCCGTTTGTGCATTAATGTCTCCAGTGCGAATACCCTCATTAGCAGTCTGAGCACCAATGTTAGTTCCATACAAACTACTAAGTAGGTTAAGTCCCTGTAACCTCTGCTGGTTAGCAAAGTCAGCATTCTGTATCTGGATATTCCCGGCTTCCTGTCCACCAGCAATACCTTTGTTCTGGGCTAGGGTATCAAGCTGCCCAGCAGTACCCGCTGTGTTACCAGTGCGGCCAGCCTGTCTATTAATCTGTCCAGCAGCCCCACCAAAGGCTGCATTGACTCCCCCCATTCCAGCATTGGTGATAGCAGATAGGGTGGTAGGGTCAAAGCCTTGGGAACCAATAAGGCTACTAGCCTGAGTGCTAAGGGGACCCAACATGCCAGCAGCATTAGCGCCATACTGGGATGCGTTAGTAGCCGCTGTGCTTTGTGCTGATTTAGCCTCGTTAGTCGCTGAACGACTCATAGCACGGGTCTCCAGTATGAATGCCAACTCGGTTTATTACGGGACCACCCCATCTGCTTTAGTCTCCGCTTGAATGTGCTCTCAATATTGGGGGGTATGAAGGCCACAGCCTCTACCACACCCTTATCCTTGGCATCATGGTTGGCTACTATCTGTATCTGGTTAAGGGCTTCCATACGCCAAGCTGGGGTGCGCCAATCGGGATCACAGATAAGGTAAGCCTCAGCAGTGAGCTTCAGTAGGCTTACCATCCCTATACCCTCTCCACTCTCCACTACACGCCGGGAGAAGAAGTCTGCAACATCAGGGAAAGGGTACTTAAACCCAGACCGCTTATGAAGGTCCTTGAGGCAGTCCAAGTCAGTGTCAGTGTACTCACGTATAATCATTGCTTGGGCTGTACCTTTGTGCCTTGGGCCGGGATGACGTTCTTATTAATGTAGTCCACTATCTTGCTTATGGCATCAGCGGTAGGGGCGTGGTTACTCCTGATTGATGTAATCTGTTCAATATGGAGTAATTGCTGTTTTGGGTTAGTAGCCATATGTAATCATTACACTAAGCAACCCCCCTCACTGGGGTTATCAGCTCGCGCTGTAAGACTGGGCACCACTTAGTGACATGCCACCATGATGTAGGAGCATTTGTGCCCCACAGATAGGAGACCCGTTCCCCTACCCAATTCGTATTAGACTCAAAATCCCAAGGCGCGGGATTCTGTAACGGCAGGGGAACCAATTGCAGTCCTCTCATCCCTTGTGGCCCATACATGAAGCGGTTGAGTTGCCCTGACCCGGTAACATACCCAGTCAGATATTTGAACAGTTTACGGTGACTCCCCAACTGTAGTGCCTGTTCATCCTCTATCTGAGGTAGGAATGCCGTCTGATACATGCTATTGATAGCTACCCCATCATCTGAAGTCTGAGATGGGAGTTGGTCATAGACCTTCCCTGTCCCCGTGCCATTCCCCCGCAAAAAGTGATAAGACCCGTCACTGCGAATCGCCAGTGTCGCACAGTTCATGGAGATATTCCAAATTGTCCATTTACGGGCCTTACCGGGGGCTACCACCTTAGTTGGGTTATACACAGAATAGTAAGCCTGTGGGTGGGATGCGATGTCCTGAGCGCTAACAGACCCCTCCGCGTTAGCCAGTTGTGCATAGTCCAACACAAACTCCACATTGGGAGTCACGGCATTGCCTACAGGGGCACCAATATGGATACGCTTATTCTTAGTGTCCACTTGGACATAAATGGTTTGGTCTGCATTCCAGTTGATGGTATCCCAGTCAGGCTGAATCTCCTGGCTAATCTTGACAGGCTCACTACCCCAGAAGATGTAGGCTCCCGTCTTGTGGGCGATAATAGCCCAGCTCTCACCTATCCCAACTCCCCTACAAGACCCGGTACCCATAGTGGACGATATTTCCACGATGGGCCATAAGTCAGGCTCATTCTGCCCATCATCCTGTGTGGCATATAACCCCAACTCTTTGACATAGTAAAGCTTGCCATCTAGTAGGTTGAACATGGACCTTACTGGGTAGCCATCGTCTGCCCCTACTATCTGAGCGCCTGTCTCTTGGTCAAAACTCTCTGGGTCCAGAGCATAGGAGGCTCGAACTGTAGTGTTAATGTAGGGTTGCAGAGTGGGGAACGGCTCTATGTTATCAATTAGGAAAAATTTGCCATTAGATACAGTTCCATTAGTGTAGACTCTAAGCTGTAAGTCTTGAGGGATGGCAACTTGTGATGCTATCAGAGGTTGTGTAAATTCCTGATAGGTAGCTTTCAATTGGTTGAACGATACAGTCACCAGCCCTAAGCTACCCATTGTAGGACTGAATATCTCTACCACTAGGTTGCCCTGTGTAGCATTACCCGTAGTGCCGAAAGAAGCCCTGAATCTGACACTATAGGCTGTGCCAGTATCTATGATGGGCACACCAAGATAGTCCTGAAATGCTGACTGAGTAATCAGTCCCCTAATGGCTGTAACTCCATCCCCTTGGATAGCGTAGGCATCCCCATAGTAGGGAGTCTGCCCTTGCGCTATAGCTGAGTTACCCCCAGCCCCATTGTTGGGATCGGCTGTCCAACCTAAAGGGACACCAGCGGGTGTGAATCCGCCCTCGAAGGGGAGATTGACGAAGTTCGTTACCTTGTTCCTCTCCCCACAGGCGAATAGTCTCTCATTGTAGGCAGCAAAGGTTGAGCATTCTCCAAGCTCTAACAGATTAAATAGGTTGGTGGCTGAGACAGCATTCTCAAGTACTGCATCGGCAAAGTCTATGATGATAGAGGTCGTAGTATTGTCATTGATGACCATTGAGCCAAATGTGCCAGCAGTGGGAGTAGGCACAGGTCCGTCGAAGTAGAAGAATGGACCGGAAGTGGCTGGGGCAATAATGGCGGGAGTGAACATCAGTATGCGGCCTATGATGTTGGGGTAGCTGGTAGTAGCAATCTGCGTCAGTTGGAGAAGCTGTCCACCATTCGCTACGAATGTGGTAGGTGGAGATGGTTTGGTGATGTATTGCTCTCTAGTAATGTAGGCCACTGATACTAGATGGGTGCCTGGTGTGACATTCCCTACAATAGTGGCTGTACCAATCGCATTAGTCTGATTGTTGGGGGCAACCTGAGCATAGGTAAAGCTGGAAGGGGTTGGAGTACTGAGGATCGAATAGGTGCCATTCCAAGGCACCGTGGTAGTGCCCCCAGACGAGGCTACAGTAGCCGTCCCATTCGGGAGGATGTATGTGTAGGTGGTCGGTGTGGGGGTGGATGCTACTGCTATACCATTTGGGGTGTTATAACTAGTGTCTGTAACCCCAGCCACGATGACTTCAGTGCCTGGGGATAGGCCATGAGGATTGGTAGTGGTTATGGTAATAACATCATCCTGTTGAGTGGCAGAGACAATAGCTCCACCTACGGCAGTCCCGGCGAATCCCCCTATGACTACAGACCACCCTTGCTGAAATCCATGTGGGGCTAAGGTCTCGGCGAGAACGACATTGCCCATCAAATTCAGAGATGGCGCAATAGGGGTGGCTGTACCCCCTCCACTCTGCACCAACACAGAGGAGAAAAGAGCGTACTTGAATGTCGTAGGGGAGGGTACAGCAGTAATAGTTGCCCCAACCACATTAAATAGAGGGTTAGTCACCCCCGCAATGTTGACAACCTGTCCCACAACAAACCCATGAGGAGCAGTGGTGGTGATAGTAGCTGTGGTGAAATAAGAGGTAATTTGGTGTCCACCCCTAGGGGGTGGTAGATTGATAGTGAAGGTTATACGGTCTGTGGTCAAAGCCCCATTGGGGGCAGCCACTATATTTACAGCACCCCCAGCTCCAGTCCCCTCAACTGTAGCAGGAGGAGGTAAGAAGTTGGTGACAACAGGGCCAGCCCCCGGCCCCACTTGGCTAACTCTATCAAAGAATTGACCATTCCATTGTCGGGGGATATCTAACCCAAATCCAATATGGGCAGAGTTAGATATGGCAAGCCATTCCCTCCCTAGAAGACTGTCAGACTGGGCTATGCAGTTGGCTAATACAGTACCAATGATGGTGGGGACACCAGGAACGGTGGGGCAGGGTGATTCATCTCGAACATTGCCCAAGCTATCTAGGGAGAGAAGGTGGAAAATATCAGCTAGGTCTATGAAGGTCTTGAGGTAGTTTACAGAAGGGTTGCCAGCAAAGGGGGCAGCGTAGAATCCTGTGCCCATTCCAGGTCGGGAAGCCACACCCCCAACAATAGGCTCCCCAGCGGCATCTACATCAGAGAAGGACACATCCTGGTTAAACGGGCTTGCCCCCACTGGTAGACTTTGTGGGCCATACTGTGTAACACGCCCACCAAAGGTCTGAATCGGCAAGTCTACGCTGCCAGCATCAGGAGACGCCATTGGACCCTTTCCAAACTGTAATGATTACACTTCAAGGCAGATAGGTACTAGCAGTACTCTATCTCAACCAATACACTTCAGCTTGGACAAAGTCGCCTAGAGCATCAGCCCCATAAGCACCAGCAGCATACTCTACGGCGATGTCTAACATGAGCTTCAGCTTTAGAGCATTGACTGCTGATAGGGGTACAGGAACTATACCCCCAGGGGCTATAATCTCATACTGCCCAGCGGCAGCAGCAAAACTGGTAGTGAGCTTACTTATAGGTCGGACATCTACCGACACAAGCCCCCTAACTTGAGCAGGGGGGACAGCATTGGGGGCCGCTGCACTACCTCCCCCGTTGGTGAAGTCTAGTGTATCTCCCCCTGTGACGTAATTACCTGAGAGGACCAAACGGCATAGCATACGAATGAAGCGGTCCCCCACAGACATGATGCTAGACTGATCGAACGGCCCGCCGTCTGCGCCCAACACGGTTATTGCCATTTTAATGCCTCCTGTAAAGTGTAATGATTACATCTGAAACTAGGGATTCCGAGGGGGTATGAATGAAACCCCATTCTGCGGGTTGCCATAGGACCTTCTAGTTATCGGCTCTCTTTGCTTCATGCGAGCCGAGCGGGTGGCTATTTGGTTAAGGCGCTCATTAGCCCTAGTCTCAGCCATCTGTGCGGCTTGTGGATTCTTGCTCGCCATATAGCTGCTAACCATATAGTAGGCCAGTGCCCCGGTAGCCCCCCTGAAGTACAGGGTATCCTGAGCCGAGACGAATTGAGCTAGGGAGCCTGTATAGCGGAGTCTAATGTCATTTTCCTGTACGGCCCCCGGCATGTAGATGGCGTCCTGTCTCCACTCCCATATCCTAAATCTCTGGCTAGGGAGCACGGAAGGTAACCCATCTGGCCTCTCTACCATTTCTACCCAATCCTCTGTACTACCTGTCTGCCGTTCCCACAGGAATAGCGGCACCAGAAGGTCGGGGGGCACAAACTGTTGGGGGTTAGTATTAAGAGCCACTCCATCGAAGTAACCAGAGTCACTGAAATTAACTTTAGCGCCGGGGTCAACTGGTAGTTGAGAAGGAGTGAGGGGGGTGATGATGGTCTCTTTGGTGAAAGTTGTAACTCCATGATTACCTAATTCCGATTGCATCCATTCGAGTGCGTCATTCAAAAGCGGTAGCATGAAGTTGGCCGTATCAGTGAGTATCTCACCAGCAGGACTAAAGATCATGTCATTAGCTATGGCTCGAATGAGAGTTGTCACATTCTCAAGAGAGACATAGGCACTGGATTGGACAACCGGCACGGGTGGACTCCTTCAGGTAGGGGTATGGCTTGTCTGTTGTTATAACTTCGATTTTAGCACATACCCCCTAACCTTGTCAAGCATTATTCTTGTTCAGGTTGGTCTGTCCTCTCAGCCTCTTTAGCCTTTTTGTAGGCTCGCTGTACGTCCGGTGGGGCCTGTGCAAATGACCTCAATCCGTTGTCAATTGCCACAAACCAGTTGAACACATACCCACAGTAAGGGGTAGCATGGACTGTAGCCCCATCTCGAACCTTCTCTTTACAGCCGGGGCAGTCAATCATCTTCTCTTGAGGCTTATCCCACGATACGGTCTGCCCAAGGAAGCGAGCCGCACGGCGATGCATCTCGTTAATCTCATCCATATCTCCTGGCCTGCCAGAAGTAGCATAACGATTAGCTTCCAAATATAACCTCTTGCACTCAGCGCCGTAGAGGGAGAGAGCATGGTCAATCTCTTCCTGTGCCGGAGGGTTATGGTCAGACACGAACCATCCCAGTCGGCGCTTGTCCATCCCCGCATTCATGCCGGGGCCAATCTTCAAGACGGCATCCACAATCTGCTTGCCACTGGTGAAGGTATGTTCGGTTACGTCAACCTTGGCTTCCTCGAAGAAGTTGAACGGGAGCACCACGCAAGGCTCCCCATACTTCTTGTCTTCAGGGCAGGCATGCACCTCATACTGTTGAAAGCCAGGGCCAAGATTCACGATCTCCCCGTACTCCGACACCGAGTAGATGTATAGCTTGGGCTCTGTGGGGAAGTCACTCGGTACCATCTTACGAGTGAACCCATACATCCTCTTTGAGTTAGTGGTTATTGTCTCCCTAGCTTGGTTGGCATCAAGGACACCAGCCCTAGCCGCTTCACCACGGGACAGGGTTGCAGCAATTTCATTCTTGCTTGGCACGGTATTTCTCCTCTTCTTAAAGTGTAATGGATTACATCTGACTACTGAGCGGAAATGCTACCGTCTCGATTTATGGTCACATCCACATTGTCCCCCGAATTGAGAATCTTATCCAATGTGGCAGCACTGGCATGATGAGAACCCTTGAGGTTTACAAGATTGTGCGTGGAGAATCCAAGGATACGTAAAATCTCAATGGATGCCCCCTCAGCAACACCCCACATCCCCCCAAGAAAAGCATCCTCATCGGCTCTGACTTGTCTCTGCTTACGGAGAGCAACAGCCATCTCCATAGCTGTCAGGACTTGGTTTCTAACCCACACTTCCCTATCTGCCCCAGCCACAGGTAATTCAACACAAGACTGCTGATTAGCTTCCATGTTAGTTCTCCTCTATTTCTTTCTGTTTCTGATTAGGCATCACTTCCGTTGACTGACTGAAACCTTGCTTATTACGGGGAAGAACAAGGGTGCGGCCCATCTTAGCTTCAGGCACAGAGCACCGAGTACCGTCTTGCCAACTGGTAGGCTGAGTGGCAATCTTGGGCCGCATAGCCCCACGTACCCGCTCCCCTACGACCTTATTGCGAATGTTGCGCTTGATATGTTCACGCATAAAGAGAGAAGCCATCTCAGCGCTCTTGGACACGTCTTGGGACTTCAACAGTGCCCATATCTGTCGCTCAAGAATATGGACATTCTCTTCGAGGGGGATGTACTCACCCATTCCTACTTGACAAGGCATACACCAATCAGTATCCTCGGGCTTCATGTGGGAGCATTCAGCCAAGTAGAACACATGCTCATAGTCACCCTCAGTAGGGTAGTCTCCCATGACGTGGAGCTTAGCTTCGCTGTCCCAAGTGTTACGGTACCACTCTTCAGGAGACCCATATAGCTCGGGGCCACACCAACGCTCTAGGTGCCAACGGAAGGGGTGGTATCTCAGCAAAGTCCGCATCTCTGCTACTTCAGTCACTATAGCCAACTCGATAGGGGCGAGATGTTCAAATTCATTACCTGTATCTTTGTAGGTGACAACATTCTTGAACATTCCACCCACAAGATAGGTACGATTCCCGCCCCATATCACACGGAAGTTGGGCTTACCAAATGGATTAAGTCCACCACGGTTAGTGATGATGTGCTCTACCCAAGCGGGGACTTCTCGTTTTTCTATGATTGTATCAGGCATAAAGTGTAATGATTACATGAAGGGGGCCGCAGCCCCCTTCTAGTATTAGTGAATCAAGCACTTAGGCCGGTATGCCGAACAACTCGCCTTCCTTCTTGAGCAGGCCGGGGACCATAGTTACTGTGTCCACCAAGTCTGCGATTACTGCTCCGGTATCATCCTTAACTGGCGTGCCGTCTGCGTTCTTGATGCTTTCTGTTACCGTTACTGCCGCATTAGGCGCGGCGGTTGAAGCAAACGAGATCGTACCGCTAAACTGCGTTGCTGTGCCCTTCGGTATCAGAGTGCCATCCGCCAGTTTATAGTCCGCATCAGTCGGCAGAGGTGAGGCATCCGCCTTAACGATTACCGTAGTGTCACCGGGGGTCACAGTGACAACTTGACCGGGGAGTAGAACGACTCCTGGATTGTTGTTGTCATCAAGGCCCACGATGAAGACCTTATCCGTCTGTGTTGCTGACATTCTTAGTGGCATGTGTTTCTCCTTTTTTATTGAACTAAGCTCTCTGGGGATGCCCCAAAAATAATCACTTGACTCTTTAACTGAGGCACTGGTAAAGGCTGAGGTAGAGAATTAACAAGTGCCCGTAGCAAATCCAAGGCTTCCTCCCCCTGCTCTACTAGCCGCTCCAACAATTCCCGTTCTGCACGTTCACTCATACAATCCCTTAGACTCACACTGGCCTCTATAGTCTCTATACCATAGAGGCCAGTATAAGTCAAGTAAGCTACAACTTAGTGTCCGAAGTACCCAGTAGGAATCCCGTTGCCAGTGCTATAAACACCAGCCCTCAAGTTTTCTGAGGCGAGATTCCAGCCCCACCATAGATACGTGATGAAGGAAGCTGCAAGCCCTCCATCGTTACCATAAATGGGGAAGAGGGTTTGCCCATTGACTTCATAGAAGTCCAAAGGCTGAATCTCAGCCCTGAACCAATGCTCCAACGGCAAGCCGTCTATGCGCCCAGGTTGAGCGTGAATGTTGGGGAAGATAGGACGACCACCAAAGGTCTTGGGTGGCGTTTTCTTCAGCATGTCCTCAGACGCATCACCCTTAATCTGATTCTGGATGATGTTGGACACGATGAGGCCGATATTCTCAATAGCGGCCTCTTGGTCAACATTCATGTGCCACACGAACTTGGACGCATCAGGGGAATCAATACCCATTGCGGTGCGGACCAAGTTGATGAGAGCACGCCCGCGCTGTGGCGTGATGAAGGAGTTATTTCCAGCAATGAATGGGGTGCTAAGGCGACCGGGGTATGCAGCACGCTGGATACCCAAGTAGTTGCCCACGCTGGAATTGATTTGGAGAGTGTTGATCCCATTAAGGGACGACGAGGCTACGGATGGGCCAACACATCCATTGACGGATAGGAAGTTCCCGGCAGCCATCCCCACAGGAAGTGGAGTGCTGGGGTCAGCCGTCAAGGTGTTGGCGATAGCGTCGGCGGTTAGTACTTGGAAGACGCCGAGCAATACGCCCGCAGCCGTAAAGACTTGGATAATCTGGTTATCAAAGAACTGATTGGCATTATTGACGGTTACGACCTGCCCAGCCACGGAAACTACCGTGTCAAGGGTGCCGGAACTGTCACCAAAGGCCAACAGAGCCTCGATACCAGCGTTAAACTGCTCCATCATGCGGGTCATCTGACGGGTGACATAGTTCTCAACCGCTTTCTCCTTATCATCAGTCGCAATCTCAGCCAGTGCCGTGTATTCCACAGCAAAGTTGAAATAGAACTGATTGAGGAGCATGACCTCCGTTTTGAGAGCAGAGCCACGCCCCAGGTTCCCGCCGTCCGGGTTGAACTGGTTGATAGCTCCACCTGCGGTAATCTCAACCGGGGCGCGGTAAGCGCGGGATGAGACCGTCTGTAGCCCTTTGGCCTTCTTCTTCACCATGCCCAATAGGGTCTTATCCAACTGGTAGAGAAGAGGCACTTCGGGGCGGACTGCCTCAATCTGCAAGGCAATCGCATTGTTGTTTACTCCAGGTGCCACGTTTAGTCCTTTCCGGCCAAGCCGGAAATGTAATCCATTACACTTTCAGCTTGGACCAGTCTACCTTTTTACCGTCCTTGAGGATGGCCCTCTTCGAGAGGATCATGTCATTGGACGTTCTGCCACGGTCTATATCCATCGGATCAGGCCGCGCATTAACAGCAGTCCATCCGGCTTCTACCTTTGGAGCACCGGGGGCTTGCTGTTGGCGTTGCTGATTCCCGTTACCAGGAGTGCCTGAAGCCATGCCATAGCGCCTTGCTATGCGCTTGACAGCATCAGGCAATTCGCGTGCGAAGCGTGCTTTAGTGAGTTGTAGGGCAGAGTGCCTATCCCGATGGGTAAGATGACCGTCCCGTTCCTCCATGAAAGCCTTATCAGCTTCCATCTTTTGGTTAACCAACTTGACCGCATCCTTCAGTAAGTCCATGCGGTCCTCTGGGTCCAGTTTACGACCCCGGAAGAAGCTGTCAAACACCTTACCAGCCTCATCCAAGACGGAGTTAACAGCTTCAGTACGGTACTCTTTCAAAAAGGATTGCTGTTCTGACTTAGACTCATCATCACGCGCTTTAGCACGTTCAGCCAAAAGAGACTTAACCCGTGGGTCCTCAGCCTTCTTTGCTATATCCCCAATGCTGTTGTACCAAGAGACAAAGTTGGATGGATTACCCTGTTGATCCCGGCCTTTGACCAAGATGTTAAGGGCAGTCTCCTTGTCCCCCTTCTCAACGGCATCGATAAGGTTACGCAAAGCAGGCCCAAACCCTACAGCTTGAAGCTCCTGATCCTGCATCCGTGCAAGAGTGGTGCGATACCCCTCGAAATCGTGGGTCTTGAAGGCATCAAGCATAGGTTGGACATGTAGAGCAGCGGCAATCTTATCCTCTTCCCACAAGTCCTTGACGAATGCTGGGTCGCCTTTAAGGAACTGATTGGCAGCATCAGAGTAAAACTTGCTCTGCTCTCGTAGCTTGCCAACCCCCTCCTTCCCACCAAGGGACAACACCAAGTCATGCTCTTCACGGGCTGCTTGGGCAGTTGGATGTATGGTGCGGCGGCCTTGAAGCTCAAACAGGTCGGCCTTAGCCTTCTTATAGGCTTCAGGGTTACTAGTCTGTAGCTCCTTCATCCACTTTGGGATGAGTCGGCCATCTTCCCGTACAACACTCTCTGCTGGCTTATCCCCTTGAGGCTGCTCGCCATCAACAGTCTCTTGGGGAGGTAATGCATCGTCCTGAACTTCAGTAGATGGGGTATCTACTGATTCCAGCTCAACATTGGGGTCTACAACTTCTGCCGCCCCCCCACTTGGGGCTGCCCCAGCTATTGAGGTTACTCCTGTGACTGACATTTACTACCTCCTGTGAGCCCCGGTTTCTCTACTAGTGTAGACTGGGTTCCGTTCCCAGATGGCTCATAAGCTCAATGTGTAATCATTACACTTGACCGGGGGGCTTGGGAGGCCCTCCCGGTGGTGCTACTGGGGGAGCACCTGTCGGTACATGCCCATGTGCTCCCGCAGCGGGTGCCCCATGATGTGGGGCGGTCGCGGGTGCCGTCAGAGGTGGACCCGGAGGTTGTGCGGCTGCTGCCTGTGCTGCCATAGCCTTCTGTATCTCGGCTTTGTGCAACAGCCCATGAAGTCTGATATTCTCAAATCCTGGCTTCTGTGCTGCCTTAGCATCCTGCCCTTTTTTGCTATTAACCCAAATGGTGACAGTCATAAACTCTGCAACATGATTGTCATAGTCAGCATCAATGGATAGGGTGCTCTGCGGGGGAATCTGGATAGTCTCAATAGTCTGGGGCTGTAGCGGATTGGGGACCTGAGCCGCCTTTGGAGGGGTAGGAGGCTCCTGTAACATTATCCCAATTTCCATCATCTGTTTATCCCAACTGGCTGCATCTGGGATGGTCAACTCCTGAAGGCCAATGAGCCTCTTAGCCAAGTTCTGATTCTCAGGGTTGGCTAGGATAGCCTTCATAGTCGGGTCAGTGTTACCTTCCTGAAGGAGTTGCATGTAGGTAGCACGCTTCGACACCCAGCTCTCAGGATAGTTCTCATCCATGTCGGCATAACAGTGGACATTGCCATCCAAGTCACCAACCCGGACAGCGATAGTCTGTACCACGCCATTAGAGTCTGGGATACCAGCCCGGTAGTCTTCCTTCTGGTTACGGGCAGCACACCTAATGGCTTGCTCCATCATACGAGCGTAGAGACGCTTGAGTACTCGGAATGGGAGTCCAATGCGGCCCATAGCCGCTGATTGCTGAATGGAGAGAGCCTTGCCGCTCTTATCCCCACTACCCCCGTCTGACCCGAATAGAATGGCAGAGATACCAGTTAGAAACTCTGGTATGTCTGTCATTAATTCCTTGAGATACTGAAGCATATCCGGGCTAACCTGTGCGGCAGGCTCAAAGAAAACATGGCCTGACACTTGGTCCCCGGCAGGTAACTCACCCTGATTGATACCATACCGAGACCCCGGCATAGACCGTTGCCGCTTCATCCCATCAAGGTCAAACAGCTTGTCATCCCAATGGGAAGCAGGCTGAGTTTTCTCATACACGTCTTGGGTGACATTAATGATATCATTGGTCCGTTCCTGTACGGAAATTAGACAGGTGCCCTTACCATTGCGGAAGGACCCATCCCCCTCCATGATATTCTCGACGGACCATTCATCGTCCATAGTGGCATCACGGGAGCCTGTGTAGACCCCATTATCCACCTCAAGGTAGACTCCCTTGGAATAGAGTTTAGCGAGTTGGTCCCGGTACTGCTCCTCTACCTCATCCTCAAGGAACACAGTGGGGCGCATCCATGTCCTTTGGGTGGTGACTAGATGGGCATAAGCGTCCCCACCAGCCGAGCGCATGGAGATACCCTGTTTGACAGAGATGCGGGCTGTGCGCTCGTATACATCCTGCCCGTTACCATGACTCCCACCCTTAATCTTCTTATAGTAGTCACGGTCCTTGAAAGCCCGCTTCTTAACCTTGTCACGGACAGTGGCAACGTGGTACTCAGCTGAGTATTGGAGATAAGGATACTCACAGTCCTCTTCGTAGATGACTGGAACCTTAACCTCCATTGCCCCCTCAATCGACTGCTTGACAAATGGTTTGCCAGTGCGCTTGCTAACCTCTAGACGAGTCCACCCATGTATGCGGCCCTCTGTCCAAGCGTAGTAGGCTGCTTTAGTCATCAGCTTGATAGGGTCATTCTCATGCTGAATTAACTTCCGCATGGGATCGGCAACCTTGGCAGATTCTATGTCAGCAGGCTCCTCAACATCCTCTGGGCCAAACCGGACATTAGGGGTAGATTGAGTAATGATGGCGATGAAGGATTCCCCAAACCCTTGGAAGGTATTGGTGGTATACATCACCGCACTATCATACTTACCGGCATCACTGGAAGTCTTAGCCCCAGCAGGCCCAAGAACATCCCAGCATTCACCTTCCCAGTTCCATGTGAGATGCTGATTCTCACGCCAGAAGGAACGGGCCTGCCAAGCCTTCATCACCTCAAGTCGGCGAGGGTAACGAAACTCATCACACTGCTTGGCAGCCAACTTAACAACAACATCCTTCAGCTCATCGGGGATGTTCTCATACCACTGGCCGTACTGCTCAGTGGGAGACAAATCCCCTTGCTGTTCCTGAGACTCATCCTCAGTAGAGAGCATCTGTTCTGAGTCATCAGGAACTTCAGATGGCAGTATGGCAGCGGTAGCCACTACAACTCACCTCGCTGATACATCCGTTGAATAGCAGGCCCCTTAACACGGGCATGGCGCATGACCTGATTGGATTTACACACAATCTGAGGAATCTTCACCTGAGTAGATGTAATCATTACACTTCGGAGAAGTAGCTCTTTCTTGATATCGACTAGGACACACAGAGCTTTCGGCGGGAGAGTCATACGCCTATATTCTGTACGGTTATCTCTGAGATTCCATATAGCTCAAACACTAATTTGGTTGGGTCAGCCTTGGGGTCCTTAACTATTGTGATACCATCCGAGACCCCTAAGGGAGGCTTAACACAGTTGATCTTCAGGATTTGCTTACCCATAGGCCCCAGAACATTACCCACTTGGATACTCTCAGGAACATCAGCCATGAGGTAGATGTCATCATACCTATCTGGATGCAACCTAAGGGTGAGAAACCTAGGCGGGGACACCTTGACCACAGTCCGAAAGATAGTGATAAACCCTTTCGGTGTCAACTGTGCCCCTGCCATGTCAATCGTTTGCATCTACTTCCCTACACTCACCGCAGGAATACCAGTGCCACCAGCCTTCGATTCCAGAGCACCTACCCGTGCCTCAAGTGCCAAGAACAGCTTGTATAGTTCGGTCACGGATTGGGGACCCATTGCAGGATGGACACCCACACCATGAAGTTTGGGGTCAAATGGGACCTGAGCATGCAGGCGAGCCTCTTCAGCAGTCTTAGCCTCAGCAGCCAATTCCTGTGGAGACTTAACTACCGGGGCTGAAGGTGCTGGATTCTGATTACCAATCTCCCCAGTCCCCTCAATGGGATCAGCGACAACTGTATTCTCTACTTCTTCCATTTCTCTCTCCTTTTCAAAGTGTAATCATTACATCTACCTAACAGCCCAACCCCACGTACTCACCCCTTCGGGAAGCGTTGGATCAGAGTCAGCTTTCTTCTGGATAGCCTTCTGTTCGGCAGTCTCAGGAAAGTCAATCTTCATCTTGGGGGTGTTATTTAGAGCGCAGCAAGCTGTGTCTAACACATGGAAGTTACCCTGCTTACAGATGTCATCCCTACCCACAGAATCCGTGTTGGCATCCTTACGGTACTGACACCGTTTACAGCCAAACCCATCTAGGGGTGTTTCCCCATACCCTGCCATATCCTTACTAATCTTGTTGGCAAAGTCTAGTTCGGCATCCCCAGCGTCTTTGTTTTCCCAGTGGCGGCAACTACCCTTAGTGCCACTTATGGCCCCAAATACTAGAAGGCACTCCCCATTCGGGACAAACATATTACAGTCCCTACACAGGTAGTCCCCCTTGGGGTCATAAGCCCTAGGGTCGCCACAGTGGGTGTCCGCATACTGGAACTTCTTAGCAAACCCCATACGGAGATGTTCTTCCTGTATAGGGTCAGCACCTTCCCCCTTGAATAGCCCATCCCCTCCAGTGGGGAAGTGCATTATGGGACGGACTTGAGCCACTATTTACCCCTTGCCACACTAACCCAAGTCTTCTTTCTACTACCCTTAGTTCCCTTTAGTGACCCTTTAGGTGTGGCAGCATCCCACTCTTCCACACCTTTAGAGCCAAGGGCTTTCTTACCCGCTGGACTGTGACCCCATCGGGCTTGTGCTGTAGACTTCCAAGGCATGGCTAGAAGTTAGACTGGGCTGCGGTCCATCCCCACACCTTGACATGGATTGCCCCAGCCCCAGGAGTAGTGCTAGGGGTGATTAGAACAGAGGCAAACCCTGAGCCTATTGCGGTCTTACCGGGGGCACTCACAAACTGAGAACAATTGGTACCTGCGGTTAGGGCAGTACAGGAGGTCACAAAAGCAGTAGCAGCACCAACGATACCCACACTATAGGAAGTGGCGGTAGTAACCGTAGTGTTAACAAACACGGAGCTACCAAAGTTGGTGAAGGCTTGGGGCGCTTTGCATGTGGCAATAGTGGTGGTAGCACCTCCACTAATGACTGTGCCAACACCGCAATCCACTTCCCAATATACAGACCCACCCCCATTGTTGGCGGCATCCCCAAGTGCTTCCCCAATACCGTTAGTGCCAGAGGTGATTTGATCCCCACGGCCATGAGCGTTAACAGTGTTACCAGAAATAGAGCAGGAATCCACAGGAGCATTCTGGAAACACCCTGAGACAGCAGTTAGGGTGACTAGTTCCTGTGTAGTACCAGCACCAATGTTAACGATCTCACCTACAAACGGTATCATTACCCGGCCATCCGGCATGGTGAAGCTACCCTGCCTCAGAATAAAAGAAGCGGGGGATGCAGCCGGGACAGAGTTGGGATTGTTAATCTGCATAGACCAAAAACTATAGTTCCGGGCTACGTAAACACCCCCAACGTGAGTCAGAGTGCTCTGACCCTGAGTGTTAGGATTGCCCTGTGCTTGCGCGATAGGAGCTGACAGTCCGAATACGAGTGCCAGCGCCAAACCAGCAAGCAGTACTGATACCTGCTTTGTAAAACTTCGCATAATCGCGTATCTCCTTGATTTGATTTAGTAACCCGATTCGGAAATTCAACCTTGCTGTCAACTGTGTTGCCGCTCTTACACAGTAAGCTCCCTGTACATCCCACTTCCACATCTCCCAAGTGGTAGCATACAGGAAATCTCTGGCGCTCATTCTGGGCACATACTCAGAAGCAAATCCCGGCCAGAATGGGCGAGGGTCCTGCCAGTAGGGATTGCTAGGGCTAAACTGCGGTATTGGCATGAATGGCTGACCTAAGCCCACTGAAATAATCCTTGACAAACAGAAATTTTGATTCTACAATCAATCTGTTGGCGAGAGAGACCAGCGCGCGGGGGCCTAGCCCTCAGCCGTGTTGCCGCCAATGCCCCCCAAAGACTCCCCAAACCCATCATCTGGGGCCATGTTGCCAGCCATCTCTCCACCACCCTCAGCGGGTAGGGCCTCATGCATAGCCGAGTGCATATCGGCTGCGTTCTCATGTTGACGGGACTCAACCTGCCCACCATCGTGATGTGTGTGGCTGGTATACTTGCCCCCACCCGTATGATTGGCATGGAAAGCATGCACCCCAGTCTCAGGGTGGGGCTGAGTAGTACCGGGGTGAGTCTTGGTGATGTGTTCCTCAGTGCTACCCCCGCCATGAGGCTCTTGGGGCTTCCCATGAACCATTTCCTTAGTCTTATCCATTGAACTGTGGGTGGGGGTAGGCTTTGGACCCTTCTCTCCCGTGGAACCACGAAACTTACCTTGATGGAATGGCATTATACCGTTCCTCCCTCTTTTTGGACCTTCAATTTGAGCGCCTCAGCAGAATCCCTAACTGGAATAGTGGTATCAGACAACATTTGTGCTCTAGTTCTCCACCCAGAACGGGACGGGAGCACAGGATCAGGCATTTTACGCTTTTCTGGGGTAAGAGAGGTGTAATCATTACACTTTCCAGTAGCCACAATCAGCTTCAGGGCAGTAATTTCATCCCGTTGAGTAGCAGTAACCTTTTTCATCTCCAAAATCAGCTCTGCTCGCACTTCTAGGTTAGTGGTGAGGAGATTCACCACAGACTCATGGTGGGAGCGGGTTACAAGAGGGAACTTCACGTCCCATATCTCCTAACTCGGCCTATGCTACGGGTATTGACCCGGCCAGCAGTCCTCAATTTGCTATCCCTCTCGGCATTCAGCTTCATAAGCTGAATAGCTCGGTTGGTGTTGTCCTTGAGGTGGGAAACCCTGTTCATGAACACCACATTATCAGACTCAGCCTTGGGCGCATACTCAGAATAGACCCCGTAACGTAGAGAATCGAGCACATCATCATACGTTGTGTTGGTCTTGAGTATGTCCTCTTCCTTACCGGGGTGTTTATCGTCCACAATGGCGCTAGGGATGGCGCGGCAAGCATTCTTACAGTTGCGGGTGATGATCCATTCGCCCTCATCCAAGACTCTGTGAAGGAATCGCCAGCCATCTACCCGGTCAATCGTGGCCTTCTTCATAGTAGGTAGACCATTCCTACGGAACACTTCAGACATAGCGGCTTCTTTGGTGCTACGGTTAGACTCTTTCTTCCAAAGGTCATGCCCACCATAGATATTTTGCAGTGGTAGGCCATCATTGATAGCACAAATCTCTTCCGCGAGGGCACGCTCACTCATGTGGTCAGTTACAAACTCACGGAAGGTGATGATTAGGCGGTGAAACTTGCCATCATCATCCTTATACCCGGCTTGGGTGTGCCACAGAAACACAGAGGAGTGAACAAAGCCCCAGTCAAATCCACCCCATATGGGCCAATGGTCCTTACGGATAATCTCTTCTAGGTCCCAGACATGGACAGCCTCGTTAAAGTTGGCGAAGTACTGCCCAGAGAACTTCTTGAAGTCTCCTAAGAGTTGGCCTGCCCGCATGTGGGCTGGGAGACGATTCTGTTCCTGCCCGTACTGGCTTCGAGTAATATAATACTCAAATCTTTTCTCATCCGACCAAGAGTAATATATACAGGATGCACACTTTCCACACTCTTTACCAAGACAGTCACTTGGGAACCCATCGGCAGACAGAGCAGCGCGAGACCATTCGATGTTATCCCACCCGAATGCCGCGAGGAAGGCATAGTCAGTTGGCGTTTCCCTTTCATGGTACTCCTTCAAGTAGAAGATACGCTGTAAGAAGGCTGCCCCCTGCCCTCCAGGGTTGAATCCCATAAGGAACTTACAGGAATGCTCTGGGGTATTGGGCCAGCGGCAAATCGTCTTGAGCTGAGTCAACTCAAACTCAGAGAACTGTTCAGCTTGATCCGTCATCACATCATAATACTCAGGACCAAATGCCTTACGTTTAACGTCAGTCTCGTTCTCAGCCCCATCAAAGAAGATGCGGCCTCCCCCTAACTGTTCGGGGAGTTCGATTACCTTTGACTGAACCTTGTAGTATTCATGGAGTTCGGGGAATTCTTCCCACATCTTATTGACGTGGTTCTTCTCAACATCATCCCATACCCGGCGAAGGATTAGCCCGTTCGTATGAGGGTGTTGAAGGCGGCGGCGCAACATGATGCGGCGCATCCCACCTGATTTACCGCCACCACGGGACCCCCCATAGCCTAGCCAAGAGGACTTGGAGTTGTCCATGAGCCAATCAAGCAGGGCCTGTTTAGGCTGTAACTTGATTTGGAACGGTTTGGGAAGTGTAATCATTACACTTTGGGGACTTCTAATTCGAGCAATTTCTCAGTTTTCCTGATACCCAATAGCCCTTGAGCTTCAGCCTGCTCCCTAAATAGCTGTGGGTTGGAACCAATCATAATGACTTCCACAGTCTTATTACCCTTTTCAGTGTTATCCTCAACAGTGACCAAGGGCATACCCCGCTTGTACTCCACAGCCCGCTTAAACGCCTGCCAAGAGATAGGGTTGAGTTCTATCTCTTCCATGATGACTTGGCCCTTCTCATCCCGCACAAGATACCCACACTCATCTATCTTGGGGGTGCGGCCAGTCATAAAGCCCATCCACATAGCCTCTTCAACACCCCCGCCTAATAGCTTGGCGAAGAATTCCTGAGTGTTGAGTTTGCTAATGGCTTCGTGGGCTTTACGTAGCTCCATGACTGGCCTAAACTTCTTAATCTTGCGGGGGCGGTCACTACGGCGCACCCGGTTATCGGGACCCATAGGGGTAGCCTCGACAGTAGGCTCCCCCCGTTGCGCCCTAAGAAAGGTGGCTTCAGCCTCTTGGAATGCTCTATCCATTATATGTAAGTGACCTTCCCGGTGAACGTCACAGCATTGGGATTGGCAATAACCTTCAGAGATATGAACTGCGTTCCTTCTGGCTGTAACTCAGTGGTGCTAATGAATCTCCCAGAACCATCCCCAAGGGCTGTCCACACAGTTAACTTGTATGCAGCAGAGGTAGTCTGGGTGAGGTAAGCACCATCCGCGTCCACAGATGCATCTTGCACGTCAATCTCCGCAGCCCCAGGGTTAGCAGAGGCTATGACTTGTACCTGTACTCCAGGGGGGGCACCTCCACCCGGACGGGGGGCAAGGGCCACAGCAATACTGCGTTCCCCCACCACCACAGCCTCAGTTACTACATTACTATCGTTAGGGGTGGGGATTTGACCGGGAAGATTAGGGCTAGTTCCGAATACGTATTTGAAATCCCCCGGCCATAGGACCGTAGGTAGTACCGGATTGGGAAGCATCGTCCCTGATCCTGAATTAGCATAAGAAGGCATTAAGACACCCCCCTCAAAGTGTAATCATTACAGTTCATTTCACCAATCCGTTTCTTAACGCCGTAGCCGCCAGCGCCGCTCGACCAAGCCCTGAAACTCCTAGCTTCAAATACAGCACTTGCGTGAAGTGCTTAACCGTGCGTACCGACATATTCAGTAGCACCGCAATCTCTTTGTGCTGCTTACCTGCTACGGTTAATTCCAGCACTTGCCGCTCACGTTCCGTCAGGCGCACCTTGACGGTCAGTTCCTTCGGGCCATCAAGGACGTAGGGCTTGAGGCTCATTCAACGCAGCTCCACGCCACTTGCTGGCCGGGCTTGCCGTAGAGTTCGATCCACTCGCGCGAAAACGTGCGCATGGCGTGGTTCGATGCATGGCATTGTGGCATAGCAGGGAAAATTGATTTGAACTTCACGGTGAGCTTTCCGCTTGCAGGCAACGTGGCAGAGCCAGACTCAGCGTGAGGACCTGCCACAAGCGCGAGCAGTAAGAGAATTTTCATTGGTCTACCCCTTGAAGCACCAACCTCCAACTCTTACGGCGAAAGCCTCCAGGGTCAGTAGAACGCCAAAAGACAAGGTCAAGTTCTTCGGCAGGTAGAGCGCTGACACTGATACTTCCGGGGACAAAGAATGGAAACAAATACACAGCGTTAGGGTCGTTCGCGGATTGCCATTTTACGTTGTAGGCCACGTTGCCCACCAGTGCGACGGGCGCGGTATATATGCCGTTGTTGTTGTCGGTGACTGGCACGGTTATGCCGTTGCCGGTAAGGGTGACGGTGCCAGACGCCTTAGCGCCATCCGCCCAGTGCACCTGCAACGTCAGCGTGGTCAGGGGCGTGACAACGCCTTGCCCGCTCAGGCTCAGAGCGCAACAGAACATCGCCAAGCAAATCAGAAGTCTCCGCATCGCTGCCCTCTCAATTTATTTTCCGTTCTCCGACCATGATGACTAAGCTTAGAGCCAGCCAAAACAGGCACGGAGCCAGGACGAATACTCTTGGTCCATACATAGCCCCGCCGAAGGCGATCCAAACTAAAGTGAGCACTCCCGACAACCCCCACAGAGTCTGAATAATTTTGGACTTCATTACTTCACCTCGTGAAGCTTCACTTCACGCGAATATTATACGCCTTGCTCACAGGAGTCAGAGCCACGAGCGCCACAACGCGAACCGTCACGGTATTCGCACCCGTCACAGTGCAAACTGGTATCGCTCCTACGGCAAACATATCCGTGCCGTCCACTGTAGTGGCTTCGCAGTTCATGCCCACGGCTGCGCCCGGCACAGTGACCGTGGTAGATGCGCTGGCACCGACGAGCAAAGCTCCTCCGCCAATCGCGACCGAGGTCGCGCACATCCCTTGATTCACGGAGGAGAAGCCTTGCAGCCAACCAAGAATTGCTAAAAGTGCGAGAAGTTTTCTCATCTTAGTTCCATTCCACGATGGCCTTGACTCCAGCCAACGTATCCGCAGCCTGAGTTGTGAACTGAATCGAAATTAAGTCCCCATCCGCCAGCGCAACGCTGTGAAGCCAATCCGTGCAGGAAGTGCCCGTCCCTATAGTACAGGTAATCGTGGTGGACACCCCATTCTTCAGGACGGTGACGACACCGGAACTGGCGTTTACTCCCGCAGCCGTCGCCGTCACCACAAGATTCTGCAACGTGCGCACTCCAGAAATAGAAAAGCCGGTCCCGATATTCGTTGACGTGCAGGTCGTGGCGGTAACGTTGGGCCCGGTGTTGTAAAGCCCCAGCGTGGAAGAAGCGGTAGCTACTCCCGTGCACACCCCTTTCAGCGAATGACCATCGGCAATAAAACTGCCGAGAATCGTGCTGTTGGTACCCCCGGCAATCCAGGTATTTCCGCCATCGTCAAAGATTTTGTCCGTCGCCGACGTGGAGAATGCCCGGTTGTTGGCGGCTCCGTTGCCTGCGTTGATAACCGAGTTGCGAATGTGCAGGACGTTTCCGCCGCCGCCAAAGAAAATCTGACTAGTCGCAGCGCTACCGGCAATAACTAGCTGGTCTCCATCGATGTTGAAGTTCCCCGAGCCAACGTTGCATATGAAGAGGCTTTGAATCGACGGCGCTACGTTCACATAGGCAATAGTGTCGCCAAACGAGTTCATCTGGCCACCGCCGCCCGTATTCGTGCATTTGATCGCGGCGACGCTGCCAGAGAGCGAGCCCATGTACATCCCGCCGTAGGAATTCCAAACGCCTGAGTTGGCCAAGCTCAAAAACAGGGTGTAGGAATTTCCTCCCCAGCACATGAGCCCATAAGTATTGAGCGTATTGTTTGCCGGGGCGGCGCTGCATGGAGTAGACCCAAAACTCGAAACGTTAATGTTCCATAGCGTGGTATCGTTGCAGTCTCCTGCCCCGAAGGTGAAGCCAACTGAGTTAGTTGTCGTAGTGGCAAAGCCAGAAAATGACAGGTTCCAAGCCGTGTTGCCGCCGTCGCAGGAACCTCCTCCGCCGCCTCCGGCAATTTCAAATAGCCTTACGTTTTGCGTTCCTCCGACCAGTTGCCCAAGCCCGTTGATGCTGAAATCGTGGGCGTGTAGGTTGGTGACTCCTCCGAAGCAACCGATCCCAGAACCTCCGCCAGTGCAGGAAGCAAAGTTGAAACTCGGAAGCGGGATAATCGTCGTCGATCCCATGCCCGCACCGGAAACGACCGGCCCGGTGGAAGTGATGTCCGCCAGAGTCCCATTGGTAGTCGATCCCATGCACTGATTGTTGGATTGCTGGATAATCGCCGCCGCGCTAACGAACGCAGCTCCGGGAGGCAGTTGCAGAAAGCATTTGGCACCCGGAGTAGCCCACGCGGCGGTAACAGCAGCGTTAAGTGCCGCGGTGTCGTCCTGCGTTCCGTAAGCGAAAGTGCAGGCGATGCCGTTCGTGGCGGTACAGTTTGCCGTTGCCGCGATGGACACCGTGACGCTCGTCGAACTGATAAAACCCGTGATAGTGCCCAATGGGACCGAGAGCACATTCGTCGTCAGCACATTCGAGTTGATTTGTGTTACTGCCGTGGTGCCGAATTCAATCTTCCCCACGTCCGCAGCGGTGAATACGATGTCTCCCGCTGGGCAGGAAATCGTCTGACTTGTAGCGACGAAGTTACAGTCTCCAGCAAACTTAACATCCCATTTGGCCCCAAAGGACAAGGGGCTCACTCCCGGCACAGTGCTGGCAGTCAAGGTGTTCGTCGCGCTACAAGTAAACGTTGTGCCGGTAGTCGTATTGAAGAACGTCTGCCCAGCCGTACACGTTGCTGGGTTGCTCGTTACGATAGTGGTGCCACCGCCACTAGAGGTTGGAGGAAAGTTACCCTGTTGTGCCCAAAGGGTATGGGGCACCAACATAAGCATGAGAGCTAAAAGGGCTTTTCTCATTTATTCCCCACCCTTAAATGTAATCATTACACTTAGGAGATTGTGCATGATGACCCTCGATAGATTGTCACCAAGTCGCCAATAGTTGGTGCTACAAGTTGGAGTGAAACTACTGTCCCACTAACTGAAGCACCCTCAATCCTAGCCCAAATATGAAAGGGCATCTTAGTCCCCGTGCCGCCAAGAGTCCAGTTCGGTGCAATCTGAAACGTCGTTGTTATCGAGGCTGTGTCCGTCACAGCTCCATAAGCCGAGGCCGTTGCCGCAGTGCCCATCGAATAGTTAGCCGTAATATTCACAGCCCCATTCGTCGCTGTCAGGAGGTTCCACTGATTCGCTGTCGCCCCGGTTGCTTGCCCTACAACGCCATCACAGGTCAATGTATAGGATTGTGTAGCAAGTGGAAGTGTGAGGGTTAGCGGCACACCACCACCAGACCCGATAATCTGGGCGGTCGTGCAGGAAACTACCGTACCACCTGTCCCGCAAGTCCAGTCAGCAGTCAGAGCCACGCTATTGCCTATGGCTTTCACTATCTGACCACCAGCGTAGTAGACAGGAGCAAATCCGGCAGCATTAGAATCGTACAGCTTAATGAGCGTATTGGTATCGGTGATACTATTCAGGGCATCATTCAGGATTGTAGCAGAACCATTGCCCACTATATTTTGTGCCGTCACGCGGTTAGTTGCTACATTCGCAACGTTGATGAGCGTGGGGACAGTAGCATTGCCGTAGAGATTCTTAAGTGTCACGCCTACCGTTTGCGTGGTAGGCCCAATACTTGCTCCAATAGTTCCATGCTCGAAATGGATATTCTCTAAGCTGCCGCCCGTCACACCATCAAGGACAAGCTGATTGCCGATAGTAGAGGCATCGTTGGTGTTGAATGTGGCATCCTGTATACCACGGAATGACGGCACGTTGTGGATGTAAGCCCCTATAGTTCCACCACCACCTCCAGAGGGTAGGATATCCCAGCCACGCCCGCTGGAATTTTGAGCGCCAGAGCCTTCATACCACAGCGAGTATTTGGTGCAATTCTGCACAATAACATTAAAGAAGCCAGAAAGTTCTTGCCCGTTCTGGTTTTCTCCTGCAATACTATTAGACCCTCCATTGCAGTTTATGGTTACGCCATCAACTGTCGCAGAGCTTATGGTGCTTCCATTGCCAATTTGAATAATAGGTGTGCTGGACGGAAATCCACTATTTTGCTGGATTTGCGTAACTCCAGAAAACCCGTAAAGATGTGCCCCTGACGAAGAGAGAATAATTTGTCCACTAACTATAAGATTTATTGATGCTAGTAGGACTATCTGCCCCCCAGAGATAGTAAACCCGCCCCCACAAACTTGTGTGCCCCTAAAACCTGTTGCGTTAATGATTCCAGCACCTGTAGCAAGCCCCGTGGCAATCTTCGCACAAGCATCAGCACCCACCTGTTGGTCAGCACAGATAACACCATTAATGGAGGCACAAGTTAGTGTCGAGGCGAAAACTGTTCCCGATAGTATGGTTGGCCCATTTACGTTTAATCCATTATTAAACGTATTTGATGTAGTGAATACATTACCCAACCCCAGTTGAGCCACACCTGTTAGAGAGTTTAATCCCACACCTATAACCTTCATTACTGGCTTGGTAGTGGGGGAGTAGAATTGGACATAATATATGCCACTCGCGGCAAATACATTCCAATTCCCCAATTGGTCACTAGCTATCGGGTTAGTGGACGGAACACTCAGCGTGGGGTCTTGGAATATAGAGGATAGCCCACCACAGGTAGTGGTACCATTCCCTTCCTGTAAGACTGTCCCATTGCTAGAGGCAATGCCATTAGTGTGGTTTAGTTGGAAGGTTATGGCTGTAGGGGATACAGTCAAGATGGTGAAACCCCCAGTAATGGTCCCATTGGTTAAGGTTCCAGCATTAAAGAATATATCTGACCCGGTAAACCCGGCCACTAGTATAGTCATCCCCGGCACAAACCCGGCAGTCACAGGGTTACTAACCATCGTCAGTGTGGCGAGGTTATTGGATACACTCGCTGCGGTAGTGGATAGGGGCTGGCAGACGGCAATGCTCTGATTGGCGAGAGGAATTCCTTGGCGGTTAACAACGGGGGAACTATTGGAACCCAAATTACCTTGGGCACGTAAATTCGCGGGTAGGAAGAGTGTAATGATTACAAGTAGGGAGGCTAGATATTTGGCCTTTTGCCTAGCGGGGGACGCATGGTCTAGTTGGCACCCCACACAATACTTAGCCACTGACCTACCTACCGCCATCTTGCCTGTGTATAACCTAACCTTACATATCAGGCAGCGCTTAGGCTCAGGGTCAGCGGGTATTCCAGGGCGGCGATAATGGACTAGTAGGCCCTGATCTCGTTGCTCTTGTGTGATGGGTATGGGGACTAGCATAGTGTAATCATTACACCGTGTAAAAATTACACGGTCCATTTTTGGATTGAATTTTTTGGAGCGCCACTATCAGACCGGGGGCACGTCTCTTCTCAGCGGGGAGGTGGCCTACGTATACCCCCACCATACCCACTATCAGTGCCGGTACTACCATGACCATTAGCACTAGCCCATGCTCAAGTGTAATCCATTACAAGTAGCAGCCCGGCCAAATTGTGTGGGAGTGCCACTTGGGATTCCATTGTTATTAGCTCCGCGAGTCCCATGCTTCGCATGGTACTCGCTCCGCTGTAACTCAACGTGCTAGGCGCGCACGCCACGATGTCTTAGCCTTTGGCTCTGTGAGTTGAAGCACAGTGAATCCACCACTTTGCCGGGGACGCCACTCGACACCGACACCTCGCACTTTGCCATTTACTTCACGCAAACGGCGAGTGCCCACGATCCATTTTGCTTGGCCGCGAGCTACCATCATCTCTGCTTTAATCCGGGTAACCGTGTACGTTGGGAGGGTTATGTTGCTGGGATGTACGGTGATGTGATTAGCGCGTTCAGAGGAGTAGAAGCGGGATGACATGCGAGGTTTGAGTACACATACGCTGGCCGCAATTATGCTGCGAGACATACGCTGTCACCCTAAAACTGACTTGTCAACCCCCCAATATGGATTACAGTAAAATAGGCCAAGCATGAGATAGGGCAAGGATTATAGGAGGAAAATAAATGTAAGTACTAGAGTAAAATGGTACTTGACAAGGTTTAGGGAATATGGGAAGGTTTCACTAGCGGAGAAACCCGCGAGGGGGATATATGAGTGTTTCGCACATGACACACTGTAATCATTACAGTGTGCCACATGGGAAATACTCCCATAAAGCCCAAAACAGTAGGGCGAACGTTACAACCCGGATAGACGGGTAGAATGGATACAAGTAATGGCACATAACCTGATGAATCGAAACGGAGTAACCGGCATGTTCTGTGTTGGAGATAGGGATGCGGCATGGCATCGTTTAGGCCAGCGCACACCCAATGCAGTAACCTGGGCAGAAGCAATTCAACTTGCTGATCTCAACTGGGAAGTAGTCAAGAAGCAACTCTACTTCCGCAATGCCCTGGGCACGGTCACAGAGGCTCAAGGGCACATGGCCACAACCCGGAGTGACGACGGCGCGTTTTTGGGCATCGTTGGCGACAGTTATCAACTGATTCAGAATCGGGAAGCCTTCACATTCTGTGATGATCTACTTGCTCAAGCCAATGGCGCGAAGTATGAGAGTGCCGGGGGCTTGGGGAATGGGGAACAAATCTGGGTTATGGCCCGAATCCCCGATGCGGACTACATCATTGACGGCGGGGATGAGCACAAGGCTTACTTGCTTGTAGCTACCTCACATGATGGTTCGATGTCATACACAGCAAAGCTCGTGGATACCCGCGTTGTCTGCCAGAACACCTTGACCGTGGCTCTGGGGGAGCGTGGCTCAGCGTTCCGGGTGAAGCACACGGCCAGTGCCAAGTCCCGCATGGATAGGGCACTCGAACAACTCTCTGAAGTCAAGAGCACGGCAATCCTGCTCAAGAATAAGATGCTCATGCTTGCGGAAACCAAACTTACCCGCGAGTCCACAAAGGCTATCCTTGACCGGCTGTTCCCCATGCCAGCCGATGAGAAGGCTAACACTACCCGGCGAGAGAACACAGTACGGGAAGTGTTGAGCCTGTACGCTCACAACGATGCCAATGCCTTCCCCAGTGTCAAAGGGACGGCCTACAACCTACTCAACGCGATAACCGAGTACACGGATCATGTGCGGACAGCCCGGGGGAATGGTTCTGAGCCTGAGAAGATGGCCGTAGCACGGTCTGAGTCTGCTTTGTTTGGCTCTGGGGCGACCCTCAAGACACAAGCCTTGGATGTCATCATTGAATTGACTGCCCAAGACTATCAGATTGCCTAGTGAGTGTCTCACCGACTGCCAATCTATATGATTGGCAGTAGGGGATACATTCCCAAGAATGGAGACTCACCAATGACTCTACAGCAATTTATCGAACAGCATCGACAAGAGTTGAGTGAGGCAATCAACGAAAGGTTAGCGGAACCTTATGGATCGAAGAATGGTCCCCTACTCCCTATCAACGATGCAGAACGTCGTATGTGGATTCTCAATGATGAGGGGCTATATCTTTGGGCAAAGTCTGAGGGGGTTACAGGAATATGAATCCTAACGACTGGGACCTACTCACTCGTGAGCAACGTATCCGTAGGCTCCGCGCGATGCAACCCTTTTGGGTGACTAACCCTAACCGTTTGACTCACTCACAAATAGCCAGTTTGAGGATGCTCAAGTGGCTAGTGTTCATAGTGCTCACGGCTGGGGTACTTTTGTATATTTTGGCTGGGAGCTAACCCAAACAAAGTTGAAAATAACACTTGACAACAGTTTCACATTGTGTGTACAATCAAACCCAGAGCCATAACCCTGTTTACACAAACCATTGGTGACCCACGTTGAGTAGCGGATGAGAAGTGCGAAGCACGTATCATCCATAGCATAACAAGGAGGCTCTGTGATTAAAGCTCCATTTAGAATACAGACTGATTATGTTCCAGACATTAACGCCCCTTCTGATGATGGGTTGCTGCTTGACGGATACATCCCAAGTGAATACATACCGCAAGGGGGTAAGTGGGGCTGGTGGGTATGGTGTTACGTCCAACATGAGGATAGGGAACTACGAGATTGGGAGATTCCATCAAATGAGGATGTGAACTGACATGCGCCACAGCAACTCTCGACTCCGCTGCAAGAGATACAAGGATGGTTGTTACGCAGTCGTAAGGGGTAATAGGCGTGGCCCTTGTGCGCACTCGAAGGTACTGGCCCGCAGACGCTACGGAAGGTCAGGGTTGATAGCGTATGCGGGGACTGGTAGATGACTAACGCTCTAAGTAGAGATTGGTGGCCGGGGCGAAGGACTCACCACACCGGCACTACCCGCAACATTGTGATGGGTGAGATGTACGATTCGAGACACTACACATTGCCTAGTGGCCGACAAGTCACGGTCAAGACGATTTGCGAGATGGGTGGCGCATTCATCGGAAGAGTGCTAACCCGATATTGGGTTGGCGTAGACTGGGGATTTGAGCCTTCCTACGCTGTATTCTCCCCCATTGATCTATCCCAATTCCACAGACATAATGTGCTGCCCCGTGCTCTGTACCCAGGTAGACTTCCACGTATGGTGATGTGGAGTGCTCGTGTCAAACTCTTCTTTTTGCGTTTATGGCTGAGGCACAAACTGTAATGATTACATGGAGACGATGCCTAGGATGTGGTTCGGTGAGCCTTCCCCTTAACAGGCACGATCTCTGTCATCATTGCACCAGTTTCTACAAGGCTGTGCTGGTACGTAGGGCCGAGCTATTAGGTACACTCAGGAATCAGTTTGCGTGGCGAAGGTTGAGGGTAGAGTGAGGGTGTATGCGAATCGAGACGAATTACTGGCGTAAGCCCATACCGAATAATAAGTACGATTGGTCTGCGATTGACTCAGATACCTATGATGGCGCACCAGACTCTCCCAGACGCGCAAGAGCACAGGGGTTTGGTTCTACAGAAGAAGAGGCCATTCAGGACTTGAGGGAACAGTTGGAGGAGTAAATGACTACAATTATTGCAATCTTAGTAATCTGCATATGGAGCTTTAGAGTGCTCCGATCTGAGCGGCCTAAGAAGGCAGAGCCAGGACTTTTGTATAGCACTATCAGATGGTTTGGGCATGCATGGAATGGGAAGTAGCATATGGAACTATCAGAGCTGACAGACAAAGCCATTGACTATATCCTGTCTCACCTTGAGGCTGAGACTAGGTTGACTCAGTGGGAGAAGGGGTTTGTCGAGTCTATCTCAGACCAATGGACTAGCAGACGTAGCCTGACGGATAACCAGAAACTGACTCTTGGTAAGGTGTGGGACAAGTATTGAATGCCCTTATTTTGCCAGTCCTTGAGCCATTACAGGGTGATTACAGTGCTCTATTTTGGGCGCATCTTTGGGTATGTCCCTGTTCTGGCGTGCCCTTTCGTGTAATCATTACAGAATTAGTTGAGGATATTTTGGTTATAGTACTCCGATTTATCTTGACAAGGTTTCGCATTCGGTGAATAATCCGCGAGTCCAGAGTATGTGACTCACCTCTATATGGTGAGAGTTACTGGTAGCACTCTAGAAACCAGTGTGAGGCAGCGCATACTTTGGACACAGTTCCCCGCAGTAAAATCTAAGAGGAGATAACAATGGCAAAAGCAAAGGAAGTATCAAGTGGTGAATTAGTCCGTCTCGATCCCGCAGTTATCCTGGCAGACAGCAATACCCGATACGGTCTCAAACAGTCCCGCGTGGATTCTCTGGCAAAGAGCATCCTTGAGCGTGGGGAAGTGCTGGAACCTGTCGAGGTTGAGCCTTTGGCAGAGACCCGCAATGGGCAGAAGTACCGTCTGACTACCGGATTCTATCGGCTGGCAGCGGTAGCTACCCTGAACCTTACTGGGGCCGGGTTGACCGTTCCCGCAATCGTTCGTCCCATTCCCACTCCCCAAGAGCGTCTCCGTCGCCAGTTGGCAGAGAACATGGAGCGGGAGAATCAATCCCCAATGGATCAGGCTGTGGCAATCAAGAGTCTCTTGGACTCCGGGTTGACCAAGATGGAGGTGCGGGAGATATTCGCACGTCCAGGGGGCCGTAAGGGTAACAAGGTCCAGCCTGCATCCAACTCGTTCATCAACATGACCATGTCGTTCCTTGACCTGCCCAAAGCCATCCAAGAGAAGATTCACGATGGCCGAGTGGGTGTCGCAGCTGCTTACGAATTGACCAAGGTTCCGGCAGAGAAGCGAGCCACCGTCCTTGAACGGGCAGAGAACGAGAGGCAGAAGGCTCTTGAGCAAGAAGAGAAGGATGAGGAGAAGTTGCTTGCCCAAGAGAAGAAACAGGCCGAGGAGAAGGAAGCACGCGACAAGGCACTTGGGGAAGTCCAAGCGGCTGAGAAGAAAGTGGCAGACGCTAAGGCTCTCCTCGAAGAGAAGACGCGGGCTGCTGGACTTGCCTATGATATATCCAAGTCCAAGCTGCCCGATGCCAAGGCTAAGAAAGAAGCGGCATCCAACTTCAAGAAAGCCGAACAGGATCGGCAAGTGGCTGAGGCTGACCTTATTGCCGCTCAAAAGAACCATGAGGCTCTCAATCTCAAGTTCGAGAAACGGGAGAAGCTCATCGCAGAGAAGGCTGCCAAACTCAAACAAGCCCGCGCTACTGCGCCGGCTGGTGCTGCTGCCCAGAAGGGTGAGGCTGTGGGTCCAGGAGATGTCAAGAAAGCGGCCAGCAAGGAAGGCGTGTCCACTAGCTACGTGCCGTTGAATGCATCTGAGATGCGTAAGACGGTGAGTGAGCTGGCACTGCCAGGGGGTAACCCGAAGGTGGTAGCTATCGGGCAGGCTCTGGTACGATGCTTCGCGGGTGAGACCACCGACAAAGAGCTATACCGAGAGCTGGTAGCAGCTTCAGCATAGTCCCTACCCAAAAAAGGAAAAGAGCCAGTCTCAAAAGTGAGATTGGCTCTTTTTTATTACCTTTGAGATGTAATGGATTACAGATTTCCCGTCTCCTGCGGGGGGGGGGGGCCTGGGAAGGGAA
>Ga0210410_10000423_pt1 | contig 48477 bp, 61 predicted proteins | sample IncBWC4MmetaG_FD_161058 | JGI IMG/M metagenome (GOLD analysis project Ga0210410, IMG submission 161058) | Forest soil microbial communities from Barre Woods Harvard Forest LTER site, Petersham, Massachusetts, United States - Inc-BW-C-4-M | ecosystem: Environmental > Terrestrial > Soil >...
CCCGTTCTGATCAAAAGAAAACTCCTGATAAGGCCCCTGGAAGTACGGATTTGTCACACTAAAGGACGGCCATGTCGTAGAGGTACCGGGTACCGTCAACGTTAGAACAGCCGGCTGGGCACCAAGGCAGAAAAAGTAGCACTGAAGCTCGTTATTAAATGTCGAAATAAGCGGACAAATATTGAACAATTGCGCAACCGTGGTCCACTGCGGCACACTAAACGCGGCAATCTTGCCGATGTGGACAACAGCCGGAAGTGTTCCAGGAAGCGTTGAGCCGTCAATCGGAATGCTGTAGTGGGTACTATTAATCTGGGTAACCTGCAGTTGACGATTCAGAATGGGAGCCCAATCGGTAGTGCCGTTGAGCATCCCGGCCCCGATTTGGATCAGCACAATATCCCCGGTATTCCAAGTTACCGGTGCAACAAGTGTAAGGACCGCTGGGAACGTAGGCGTTATGGCAGTAACAGTAGTTGGGAACCCAGACAGAAGGGGTTGGTCTCCTTGCCATAAACGAAGAACGCTGCCCTGTCCTAGGGAAACCGAGATCTCGATGTCATAGATTGCCTGGCCCGCAATATCCCAAGAGAAGTTGACGCCAAATTGACCGTTCGGGGTCGGGCCACACATGCGGGTACCCGAGCGTCTAACCCAGGAGCCCTCTTCCTGGGGCATCCCATTGCGGCTTTGGTCGAGCGCAGTCTTGTACTCAGGAAGATCGAGCCGCCCGTGTGCCGATGGGCTCCATTCTCCACCCAAGAAATTTGATTGGGTCCAACTGCTGCGAGCCATATCTCATAGGCGGCATGTTAAGAGGTCGTCAACCGGGGGCTCGACAGAGCCGGCTTCGATTGCATTGATCTTAAGCGCGTCATCCATTGTTTCATCATGAATATCCTTGGCCCTCTGGAACAAATCAATACGCCCGGTCTGTAGTATCGGTTGGGCTGCTCGAGCGATCGAGGCTGCAAAGGCTTCGCAGAATAAATCGTCCATTGCAAACACGTCGGTTATGTCCGCTACAAAGCGATAAATGATGGGCTTGGTGTCTTGCGTTACAATGAAGCCCCCCTCAAGCTCGCGGTCATCGTACCATACGCCACCTGACGGGGCGCCCAACCATCCGATGTTTCCGTGCTTTGGATCTGACGGGGCTTCCCGAAGGCAGTTTGCCGGCAATTTGTAAGCGTTCAAAGTCAATGTGTCGTCGACCGGGCCACTCGTAATCGGGTAGCTGATTGGCATCGTCGAAAGGGTGCCGGCAATATATTGCCAGCCGTTCGAGAAGGCCCGCGGGCTCGGTGAAACTATGTTGGTCCATGTACCAACCCACATCGTCATCGGCAGCCAGTACGCAAACAGCTGGTCCATCGTCGGGTCCTGGCCCGTGTTCGCGACCAAACATTGATAAACCTGGCTGTCTGAACCCCATGCATGATCTCCTGCAGAATACGGATTGGTCGAGTTCCAAGTAAGCAGTGCGTCGGACTGCACGAGATCCGGCTGATTGCCGATGTTGAGGTCGACCGTGCTTTGATAAACCTGCGCTCCCAAGACTTCAGTGCCTGCCGATATTCCCAACAGCCACAGTCCCGAAGGCGGAAATGCTGCCAGCTGGCCCTGTGCGTAAGTAATGCCGGCATCCCAAGGATCAGCAAGCAGGGGACCGTTTGGTGCGTTGGTGCCAGCCGGCTGAACTGTCGACGAAGGAATATTCGGGGGCCTATTTGCAGTTGTCACAGTAGCTCGGAAAACCAGATAGGTGCCATCGCCTTTCGGTAGGTACGTCAACTCCCCCGTATGATACCCAACCGTTCCCGGTCCAGCTCCATAAGGAGTAATCCCAATACCCACCGGGGTCTGTGGGAGGTACGGGTTCACGTCAATCGCTTGCAATAGGGGTGGCGTCGGGGTTGGAATGTTCCACGGCGTCACGGTAAGCGGTCCGAAATACTGCTCCCATCCAGAGCTGGGCTGGCCCGGTGTTCCACCCGCATTTTCGATTGTCGCGATGTAAAGAACACCTTGGTATGATACAATCGATCCTGCTTCGTATATGTTGGCCGTCCAAGCTGCCGGTGACAGCAAGACCGTAGTAGTGGCAACTGGCCGAAGAGCCGCCCGCCGCGTAGCAAATGTCCATACGTGTCTCCGCAGCATTGCTCGACGGATCTTGTCGTAGAGGAAGCCGGCCTCGATCGCCCCAGGGGAGAAGTCCATAAGCGTCTGGATACGCGGTACCTCAAGGATCTGCAGAGCCCGATTGATGATATCGACCGGAGCTCCATATTGGCTCATTGATCAAACATTCCCGCTCGCGATTTACCAAGCTGCTCCCAAAGATCATCGGATATCTGCTTTGCCCAAGTCGGGTCCTCAACAAACCACTCCGTCATCATCGCCTCGATATCAGCGATTGGCGGCAATTTGGCTTTCGGAGGAGCTGCAGCTTGATCGACACTTTGTCTACCAAGGTGCTCGACCGACGGCGCCGGGTGTGGCCTCTTCATCACTTACCTCCCTTGGGGCTGCTGTTGCTGCGGTCGCGGTGGCTGCTCAAGCACCCGAGCACTCTTCAACATCTCTTCAATCGGTTCGTCACTGGCGGCTTCAATCGTCTGAATGATCTTAGCCAAAGCAATTCGAGCTTCATAACGCTGCTCAGCCAATTGTCGCTTCTGCATGTTTTGGGTCAACATCTCAGCCAGACCGTCGACACACATCTTAGCGGCCAGGGCATCACAGAAGAGCGGGTCCATCAGAGTGACATCCATCACGTTGCTGGCATAACGCAATATCACTGAAGGCTGTCCGGTCACCAGGTAGCCACCCTCAATGGAGTAATCAGTTGATTTGATACCCCCCGTGACCGCTTGAGAAAGCTGATTTGGCTGCCGCGGGTTCTGATCCGCAAGCCGAACAAAGTCGGTGGGGAGACTAAACTTATTGCGGGTCAACTGGTTCTGATAAACAACCGTGCCTGACAATTCCAATGTCTGATAAGCAATCGAGAAACCCCAAACATGCTCACGAAGCAATGCCTGCCGGGCCTTGTCATAAAGAAAGCCAGCCTCGTCTGCATTGCGGCTCCCAGAGAGTGAAGTGATCCTGGCGCACCCAATCTCTTGTAATGCCTTGTTGCAGATATCGATATTGGTCGTGTACTCAGTCACTTCGGCGGTTCCGGCTTTGGCACCGGCATCTCGGGCTTAGAATGAGGCGGAGGCGCCCCTGGATCAGGCAAATGGTTTTCCGGTGTAGCGCACACATACATGACGGTAAGCGCATGATCGACAAAGACATGGTAGCCAGCAATGCCAACCAATGCCCAGATACCGATCGTCGATATAATGAAAAACTGTTTGAGTGTCATATCAATGAATGATCCAGTTGGCCCCGTTGCAGACAGCAATGACTTGGTTGCTGCCCCCACCCGTATTGATGACAGCACCCCAGGTAATTGAAGGGGTGGCTGTATTCACATCAGGAACACGGTATATCGCCCCCGATTCCCCGCTGTTGCAGGTCGGTAACGCAGCGAACAGCTTGGATACTAAAGAGAGAGAACCATCCACGTTGTTGACGATCCCGGTCGCGCCTCCCGGATTAAGAAAGATACTCTTAACAGACGAAAGATTGACCCCACCAGCAACAGTGCCATACCCCACACTCCCAACCAGCGTAGAGCCGACTAAAAATTGGGCCCCACCTGAGATCGTACTGGCTAAGCCGCAGCTGTCATTCAGTGTCGCAGCGTTATAGCTCTGATTGATCCCCCCGCCGACCTGGACAGGCCGGTCACACCCAGTCGTACTATCGAAGCCGGGGCCGATCAGCTTTCCCGTTGACCCATTAGCAGGAATCAGCTCGAGCGGATCGGTGTTTTGCATCGAGAGGATTGCGTTCGCCGGCACCTGAAGCAACGGCGCCGTAGACGTATTCGTAGCATAGGTGTTGACAAACAGATCGGTCAAACGAAGGTAAGACTGCCCCGCAAATCCACCGGGTGGGCAAGATCCAGACGAGGGGGTACCACAACCGACTTCAGTCAATGTATCGATAGCGGTGGCATCCACTCCGTTCAAGGAGAGATAAACCAGGTTCGACGGAAGCTGGATCATTGGCAGCCCCTTCGAACACTGAAAGCTGCTCTGATCACCCCAGATGTTGCTGTCCGTAATGGTTAACCAAAGGCTCAAAGCAGTGTTAGACGCTGCAATTGCCTGACACGAATTGTTGAAATGCATCTGGGTCATGGTGCCGGTGTACGCCAATGTCGTCGTACCCGGATTAGAGACCGTACCGTTGTCGAACCAGATGCCGTATCTTGCAGGAGGAGTTTCAACTCCACTGATCATGCACGCAGCACAATACTCAATGTCAAAGAATTTAAGGTTGGCCCGAACATAAGCGCCCAATGACGCAACGTTGTAGTACCAGTCTGACCAACCCTCGATGTCCCGAATACGCAATGGGGTGTAGTCAATCAAGTGGGCCTTAATCGCGTTATTCAGGACTACATTAAACCAGACGCGCTCAATAACCGAAGATCCACCCGAATTATTTGAGCTGTAGTTTGCACAACCCTCGAGATCAATACCATTATAAGCTGACACGAAGGTTATATCGTGCATATGCAGTGACTGCCAATTCGCGCCACAAGCTGCACTGAAGATATAAGGAAAGACGCTCGGTGTGTAGCTACCACTTGACGGAGGCACCGGCTCCGGGTTTCCAACAAGGAGGTAGCCAATGTCGACCCCCTCCCCTACAATATTGAAACAGGGGTTAGTCACGCCAGGACAGTTGACCGATCCACCAAGGGTAGGCGGCCACGTTGACGGTCCAGGGATCTGCGATTGACCTTTGGAGCCGCTGCCAGGGCCATTCCCCCAAAACCTGGTTCCCGCATAAATATTGATGTTCCCGACAACCGCCGTCATCGGGCACGGAATCAACACCGTACCACCCAGCGGAGACCCGGCTATAGCTGCAGAATTGAGCGCCGCCTGGATGCCCGCACTACTGTCGCCACTGCCGCACGTCGCACCAAAGAGACGAGGATCGATCCCCGGAACATTGATGGTGTTCGAGAACGTAGAGAGTATCCGGTTCAGTGCCGCCATCGGCACCGGGCAACCATCAGTAAACGGATGGACCCCGTCGCCGGCAAGCAGGTTCGGGTTGGGGACGTTACAGGCATACACCTCCCTGGACCCGAAGGCCCCAAGGAGAAGGAGCCCAAGGGCAAGGAGAAGCTTTTTCATAACCCTAATTCAATGGGATTTCACGAACCGAGATCGATGAGGCTGCCGTACCGATAACTACCTGATATGTACCGGTAGGTATATAGCCTGTCAGATACGGGTTAGTTGAAGCTAGAGCAGCAACAGGAACCTGCGTCGAACCATCCGGCCCTAAGACATTGAGGCTGATCGTTGCACTCGCACCCCAGACCGTAACAATTGCAAATAAGCCGCCATTGAGGATAAAGGGGCCGTACGTCCCAGGGGCCGCAGCTTGCAGCCAGATTTCATTTGTACGAGCACCGGTGAGAGCCATTAAATCGGCAGGTTGATGGTCTGAGTACCAGGGCCTGAAGAAGTGCCGGCAACAGTACCGGGGCCGCCTGAACCAAGAATGAAGCCACGCTGGCGAATGACGAACTTGATCTTATCAAGAGCCTGCCAGATATCCTGAGAGGTCCAGCAGTCAACACCGGACGTCAAGGGGGTATTAACATCCTGTCCTGTAGACCCGGCATTCACGACCACCCGGAGTTCGAGTGTAGCTCCACCCACAGACGAAGTTCCAATCACCATAGTCCGACCGAGTACGGAACCCACGCCGGCCGAGCCTGCACCCCCACTTCCACCAGGACCAATGTCCGGTAGTTCGGGAGGCGGACCCGCCAAGCTGATATAGATAGTTTGTGTTGCCATCAGCTGTTCGCCGAAAAGTTTCCGTTCGTAATCGCGCCAAGGGCCGCCATGAGCGCCGAATGGAGCTGCGCGTAACCAGTGATCTTCGCATTGTCGTAGCTCAAATAGACATCACCGGTTTCACCACCGGCTGCAACAGGGGTCGCTCCATGCTGGCTCGGATGAACCGGATTCGCCACCACCATAACTTTAGCTGCTATTCGAGCCATCGCTTAACCTGTTGGAGTTGTGTAGCGCACCCGGCACTGAAGAATACCGGCTGCTACAGAGATCGCGGCAGTCAAACGAACCACAATGTCAAACATTCCGCCTGGGTCCTGCGCATAACCCGCGGCCTGCCATAGAGGCTGCTGCGACTTTGCAGCCGTGTAGACCCCATTGGCGAAAGTCACGTCCGTAAAGACAGCGTCAGCACCAAGAGCAACGGCAGAGCCGAACAAAGCGGCTGCCCCGGTAAGCCCGGTTGTAGTAGCCGCCGGATTTGCGTAATAGGCATTCGTTGCGTCTGTTCCAGTAAGACCCGAGGGCACCACCTGAAGCCCAAACTGCGTGCCGTCCATCCCCTGCGGCGCATCCGAGATGCCGATCGTCACGTCGCCGGTAGAAACCATCGTGGCTGCAGCACTTTGGAACTCGACAGACTTGACCGCAGCAGCAGAAGGCAATCGGACAAACTGAAGGTATGAGCCAATGCTGTCGCCAATGACTGGAAGGACAAACCCCTCGATCTGCTGGATTTCCTGCGCGGCACCCTGGCCCCCAGTCATCCGGCCGGTTTGAGATCCACCGCCAACGCCCGTAAACGGATAACCGTCAAGCGTTGCAATCTGGGTACCTTGCCTATTAACAACGGCCATCTTCGTCTACCTCAGAAGGTGATGTCGGAGCCAGTTGTGTCAAAACATTGGATTTGCACAACTTTTCCGGGTTGCAGTCGAGTGGCACCACACGTCAGCATACTGTAAGCTTGCCAGGGATGGCCCTCGAGATCGTTGCGCTGACTAATCGTAGTCTCGATATCCTTCCACATACCCATGTACATGCCGTCGTCGACAAAGGCGATACAGTTGCGAAGGTTGCTCGAGGTGTACTGAAGGCGCTCCGAATAGATAATGTCAAAGCCCATAAACCGAGTGACCTTGCCATTAGTTACAACCGGCTGGTCATTGAACTCCCGGCTCGTCACTTCGATCTGATTGAGGAGATCGGCTTCCTGCTGGGAACCTAGGACAAGGCAAAACCGAACCATGTCCATGTCGTTCTCCCAGTGCCGGAAGATGCGCTTGGCTTCGACCAATTTCTGGTAGATCATCCCGGTATTGCTACCACCGCCGCCGAACGTGGGCGCAACCTGATAGTTGCCGGTGACAAAAGTCTCGGTGGTGTAGTTGGTACCATCTACGCCGGTCGTCGCATTCGCGAAAGCAGCCTGAATGGCTATGTCGTCATGCACACGATTAGCGGCAGCAACGACAGCAGCGTTGATACCAGCGCGGGGATCAATCGTAGTACGAAGCTCATCAAAGCTATCCACCAAAACTGCAAGAGATCGATCCTGCGGGAATACCCAACGCCTGGTATAGTTGGGCTCTTGCGGGGCAACCGGAGCAAAACGGCCTTGAGGAGCCTTAAACTCCAACGCGCCAATATACTGAACCGGTGAGGCACCCTTACCGACATGGTTGCCGGTCTTCAGATAGCCGCGGAGTTTCGAACGTTCCTGCTGCAGCAAAAGCTGAAGATTGGTTGTGTACTGCTGAGTAGCCAGCTCAACTTCATACGGGTTGTTGCCTAGCTGTGAACCCTGTGCCATACGCCGACCCGTAATCCAAATTTGTTACCGTATTTATACTAAGCACTCCTGGTATTGAATTCAACGCCTCCCGTAGAATTGGAAAGCCCACTTGGGTGGATACGGTGCGGGAAAAGCTCTCCGTGGACATCCAAGAGCTATGAGTGTTTGAGCTGTTGCAATTAATGTGGCCCCGTCAACCACTCGGAAACCTTGAAAATTACCAATAAACTGAGATTGACCGTAGCTTGGAGTTGGGGTCAATGGCGATACATGATCGGCATCCATGGGTGCTTGGAAAGCATTCCAGTCAGTTGCCCCGGAGAAATACCACTGCAACGCATATAAAGCGTAGTAGTACTGCTGCACAGTCAGCTGTCCTGTATTGTATTGAGAGGCCAGCTGGAAACACTCATAATCATATTGCCGTTGTGCGACAACGATTGTTGGCGGTGGCGGTGGAGTAAAACTTAAACCCGTCGCATCCTCGGATACCTGGATATGGTAATATCGCGGAACCCTGTATCGTCCGACAAAATGCGGCTGAGCTTCCCGCTGCAATGGTAAAGTGGTTGCAGCATCCTCGGAGAGCTTTGGCCGAGCATATAGGGTAATTTTATACCGCCCGACAAAATGCGGCTGAGCCTCGATCGGCTGCGGTAGAACAAAAGGAAGGGTATCTTCCGAAGTCCGCGGCCGGCTGTATCTAACAAACCGATACCGAGTGATGAAGTGCGGCTGAACCTCGAGCAGCCCTTGCGGCGGCAGAGTAGTTGCAGCATCCTCGGAAAACAGCCGCCGAATGTAGGGGGGAATTCGATATCGGCCGATAAAGTGCGGCTGAGCCTCGATAACCGGCGGAGCCGCAGTAACCGTCTCGAGAACAATCCCGACGATCGTAGTAAAAAGCGAATTAGGGTTAGCCGCAGTAACTGCCGTCGAACCAGGAGAAACCTGAGTCAGATATTCGGTCCGCGGGTCCCAAAAAGCATCATTAGCGTCAATGAGTCCAGTAAACCCGCTGCCGGGAGTACAAGCATCGGTGCCCGAGTTATTGAAAAACCCACCCCAATAAAGAGTGTTCGGTCCAACCGAAGTTATAGGACCGGTGGTAATTGGATCAGCTGTGCTGGTATTGGCACCGGCATGGTTACCGACATGATCAAAGCCGGCCCATTCATCCAGGATAATCTGAGTTGAATTGACTGTAACCCCACCGCCGACAGTACAAGTTATCGAAGTTCCCCCGCCACCCCCAGGCGGAATCTTCAATGCGAACGAGATGAAAAACCGGCCGGCGCCGTTTGTCGGATTATCTAGTTGAGGATAGGTATTCGGCGTACCGGCGTTGTCGGTAAACGTAACTGCAGGTGCAGCCGTACCGGCATCCAAAAGAAGGATCGCAGCACCCGTAACGATGTCCCCAATGCCGAGCGCATTGACAGCGATCGAGAAGCTAGTCTGCCCAGCAGCAGCATTTGCAGTACTGAAAGCACTCTGGATATGCAGTGTAGTCGGTTTATCCTCAGAGAGCTTTGGACGCGCATAAATCGAAGTTCGATATCGACTGACAAAATGCGGCTGAGCTTCAATCTGTGAAGACAGAGTAGTGACTGCATCCTCGGAAAGTCTCGGCCGTGCGTAGATCGGGGTTCGATATCGACTGGCAAAATGTGGCTGAGCTTCAATCTGTGAAGGTAAGGTAGTAGCAGCATCCTCAGAGAGCTTTGGCCGTGCGTAGATCGAAGTTCGATATCGAGTAACAAAGTGCGGCTGAACCTCAATCGGCTCCTGCGGCGACAGAGTAGTTGCAGCATCCTCGGAAAACCGACGCCGAACATAGATTGAAGTTTGATACCGGCCGATAAAATGCGGCTGAGCTTCAATCTGTGACGGCAGAGAAGTTGCTGCATCCTCAGAAAATTGTCGCCGAACGTAGATTGGAGTTCGATACCGACTGATGAAATGCGGCTGAGCTTCAATCTGTGACGGCAGAGAAGTTGCTGCATCCTCAGAGAGCTTTGGCCGAGCATAAGGAGTAGTCTTGTATCGACCGATAAAATGCGGATTGGCTACCAGGGGTCCCTGGTTCGGCAATGTAGGCGAGGTGTCCCAAGAAAGCTGGGGCTTAGCGTAGATCGAGGGTCGATATCGAGTAATGAAATGCGGATTGGCTACCAGGGGGCTCTGGTTCGGCAGCGGAGAGGCATCACCTTGCCGGATTAAAGTCTTCGGATACGGAGTAGTTTTGTATCGACCGATAAAATGCGGATTTGCTACCAGCATCTCCGGGGGAGCTAGGGCAATAAGGCCGCATTGAGTTACTTCAGCTGACGACAGATTAAATGTAGCCGCAACCGATCCGGGCGCAACATCAGCCTGCGTTTCCGAATAAAGTCCGTTAGTGGTGTCGTTGACCCTAAGAGTAAACCCCGAACCCGCTGTTACCGTACTACCAACCGGAACCAAAATTCCAAGCAGCAAATCGACAGCAGTTGTCGTAATATTGCCGGAGGACGGCGTCGTACCTGACGACGTATTAACTAAAACAGACCCGTCAATATACCCGACCGGAGTAAATTCCTCCGCCCAGACGAACTCGGCACCGTAAAGATTAGGGATAGCCCCTGAAAAAGTAAGAGTTAATGTAGTCGGGGAACCCAGAACGGCCTGTTTGGCAAACAGAACAACAGTGTCAGTGGAAGACGGAACGGTGACTGTTTGTAGGATGGAATAGGTATTACCGGCATCATCCGTTACGCCTGTTAGCGTAACACCGGAGGATACCTGAATATAGAGCCCGCCCGCTAAGCAGTGCCCGCTGGTCCAAGCGTGTAAAAAACTGAAATTATAGCTTGACGCGCCGGTAGTGCCGACTATCGCATCAAGCTGCGTTTGGACCCACTGAACAGTCGCCATGGGGGATTGTTTACCCCCGTCGCTTAATCAGCGATCTTTACGCACCCAGGCGGTGTGCCACCAATGGCAGCGCAGTTGTCGCAGAGAAAGAAAATGAAAGGGGTGGCCGGTAATGCAGCGCCACTAGGTTTTCCACAGTTAGCGCAGAAAACCCTGGCACACTCCATCCGGCCTACATACACACTTGTTCGGTCTCGAGCCATGCCCGTAAGCCGGCTGTCCGGGAGAAGCTGTTCATTCTCCCGGTCCCAAAGCCGACTATTCCGAAGATCAGGCATCAGCCCCCGCCTTCAGACCATTCGACAACCACATCATAAGGCACCGAAACACCGTTAGCGATCGACGTAATCTCATAATCGACCGGCGTTAACGCATTACCGCCCATATACAGAGCGTCAGCCGCTTCAACAGCTACCCAACCGCCTTGGCCGCCGGTTTGCGCAAAACCAACAGCCGCTCTTTGCACAAGAGTAGTGCCGTTGGTAATGGCCGTACCCTTATTCAGCCAGGTAACAGTTGCAGCCGGCCCGCGTGAATTTCGTGCAGTAGCAGCTTGCGCAGAACCACCCGATGCCGTAGTACCGGTGTTCGACTTCGCACGAACGGTTGCACCCCCGGCCGTATTAAACCGAGCAGTCGCATAAATCGCCTTGATCGCGGCATCATAAACAGCCCCGGTCTTACCCCAGATTTCCGTTTGCTCAGTCGCCGTCGTACCATTCGTTGTAGTAACGTAAACGGTATCGTAGTAAAAAGGCATCGTCAGAACCCTTGCAAGGTTTTCACGATACTAAATGGGTTCGGTACGGCTACAACGCAATATTAGACTGCTTGGAGAAAGCTGTTGATCTGAGAAGCTATGGCATTATCAAGGTGAATGTCGGTAACCGCATTGCCAGCCGCAGCAGCATTAGCCGCAGTTACGTCAACCGTAAGACCCGCCGTCGCATCACTCAGAACCGTGGCATCGTTTGTAACCATATAGGCAAAGTTCATCGCATAATTGGGTGCCCCACCGTTAAGGGTCATGAGAACCTGAACCGCAAAGGCCCGGCGCCGGGTATAAAACAAGACCGCATCTGGGGCTACATTCGACCCATTATTACTGTAAATATTCTGACAGGCCGCAGCGAGCCGAAGTTTGACCCGCGTTTGAAAAGTCAAGTCATTCGCCAGATTGTTTGAACTCAACGACGCCGGATTAGTGAGAGGCATCCTTTACTCCTTTAGGGGGCCAATACGCATTGACGATCATATGGATACCCGCAATCACAAGAAATACCAAGCCCGCAACCGCAGCGTCCTGATCACCTGTCCACTTGGGAGCGATAATCGAGAGCACAATAGCCAACATCGCGGCCCCACTCGACCCAGCTCCATAATGTAGCGGGTTCACGGATTAACTACTCCTGCGGCTCGAAGCATACCTTGAACCTCGGAGTACTTCGGATAAGGCCCACTGGCCTGCCAACTTGCCGAACTGTTTGCCCCGTAAAGGCGAAGAAGAATGAGGTTGCACGTATCCTGCACAGCAGGCGGCGCACTCTCCGCAGTAGGATATTGCGAAATACTATAGCCAGCCAAGTTGCACAGCATCATCCAGGTACTCTTGATATCCTGGTACCCACCTGTTGCAGAACTGAGAGGATTTGCCGCCGTATAATCCTGACTACTCTCATGCTGACGGATAAGCCATAGAAGAGCCAACTCTGTAGGCGACGGATTGTAATTATAAATCACTTCCCAGTCGGCCCAGTTGGGAGAGTACCAGTCGGTGACGGCATCACCACTACAGGTACCGGCGTTGTCACTGCTACAGGAACCGGCGTCGTCGTCACTACTGCAGGCGGTAATGGCGGCAATACCGGCATCGTACCGTTAATCTGTGCCTGGAAGCGCTGAGCCGATTGGTACTTGGCAACTGCAATCGCATAAACCGTATCGTCGAGCTGACCGACAGCACTGGGAATCTGACCTTCTATTGCCTGAAGGCCCGCTGTAGCTTGACAGCCCGAAATAGCCAGAAGCGCTAGAACCAAAACAAACCGGGGACTCATGTTTTCTTCCTCACACGTTTAGGAAGATTCTTCCTGGCAGTATTCGCAAACTCGCCAGCCACGTCAGTCGGCATTGGCTTTTTACCACTAGCTCGCAATGCAGCACGGCCCTTTGCTGATTTCGACATTGCAGCAAACCGCTGCTGAGCTTGCGATACAGCAGGCACTAAGCAGGCATCCCGACAATCTGGCGATTAAGGTGCAACAGATACGCCTGGTTTTCCTTAGTGTGGAACTCCTTAATCTTCGCCGGGTCATTCATGAACTCATTGCGCTTGGCGATCGCTTCCTCACGGCTCATGGGCTTAAATTGATCAGTGCCACCCCGTTCACCTGAAAGGAACTTGCTTTCACCCAGGCGGATAGACAGATTTCGCAATTTCTCATAGGTGCCCGCGTACCCAAGCTTGGTATTAAAAAGCGCCTCAACATCGTCGGGGGCAAGACCGAGCAAAGCTGCAGCTCGATCAGCATCAGCCTTGAAAGCATCGTAATTGCCACCCCAAGAGCGTCTCAGATCGAGGTCTTCGGAGGTACGCTTTGTCGTTCGATCTCCCGCCTCCGCAGCCTCGGCACTGTCCGCCCAAGAAACAACTGCACTGGCCAAATCAGCAGCAGCAGAAGGAGAGAGATGCAGACGAGCGGCAGTGTCGCGAAGAACACCAGCCAAGCCGTCGTCAACCGGAGTACCGTCTTTAAACTTGACTTGGTCAAAAACGTACTCCTTTGGATCTTTGGCAGCCCCGAGGGCCACGTACATCGCGTCGGTATCAGTCGCTCGAAGAAATTCATTAGGCGGTGCTTTCAAGACGTTTTGAGCCGTCAGATGCGCCTGTACCGCCGCACGAGCTATCTCTTCGGGGTTCCCATCAGTCTGCCAGCCATTCAGCTTAGCATGGCCAATTGTCGCCTCGTCAAGGCCGTCAGTCCAACTCATTCCCGATACTCCCAGTCACCAAATCGAGTCGGTCGAAAAGGTGTCAATTCTCACACCGATAAGCATTGTGGGGCCAGCGGCGGCGAGGGACTTCCTCACCAGTCTTCCAGCATTCCTCTAACAGCCCGACCTGAAAAGACCCGCCCGCCTCATCACCAACACCGACGATCCACCGGCCGATATCACGGGCTCTGCCAAGCGTCGTTTTCTCAATGAAGAACGGGCGGGAGTTCGCCATCTTCTGGGCCCCATCGGGGTCAACCACATAAGCCGGCGCCGTGGCCTTCATGCTGTGAACCATCTCCTGGAAGCGCTTATTACCCTCGGACGGCTGATGCTCTGAAATACCCATACGCTTCGCATATTCCGTCACGTGCCCAGGGCGGTCGTCAAACTTGATCGGTTTAGAAACCCTGGCGTCGACCATAATCTCAGGCATTAATGTTCCTCATGATAAGGGGATACCACGTCGGTTATCAAACAACGCAATGCGTGTATCCTCGTCCAACCCTTGCAAAATTGGGAATAATTCCTCAGCGGTCAAGCGTGTATGCTGTAAAATACGCCGGATAACCTGCTGCCTACCTCGGAGCACCAGTACCTCTTCAGTTGTCAAAGCCCCATCAGTATCATCAAAGAAATGGCTAAATTTGAAGAGGTCAACCATTACCTCATCATCAAGCATCTTCCCCGATTGCTGTGCATTTCGATAAGCCCGCATTCGCTGCCGCAAGCCATGAAACAAACCTCTGTATGGAGTGTCCTCGATCAATTCGTCAATTCGCCATATGCTGGCATTAAGGTACCGTTTGCTTTATGCATAATCGCGAGGCTAAGAACTTCATAGATCAGCTCAAGATCCGCAGTATCGGATACATAAAGCTTAAGCGCCTTCGGCGGCAGCAAGTCATGCGCAACCTGTAAAGCTTCATAATTCGTCATTTTAAGGACCTCTTGGAGGTTGACCGGGTAGACCGGGCTGTCCGGGTACCATACTGGGCTGACCTGGTTGTCCTGGGGGATTACCGAGTATCTGCGGCATACCACCTTCCGGGGTACCAGACAAGGTGCCTCCGGTATTCTGACCGGCTCCGGCCTTATCGGAGATTGCCTTAGCCTTCATGATGGCAGCCTCGGCCGGCAGCTCCTTGGCTCGAGCTTCACGTTCGGCCTGCTGGGCCCGCTCTTTCACCTTCTGGTCAAGCTCCTCGTCAGTCGCCAGCCAGTCGGTATCGACATCCTCGTTGCAAGCCATTGCCGGAGCCGCCCGCCGAATACCCAATGTGATAATATCAGTAACCGACGGGTCCCCAGTCTGCTGAGAGAGTTGCCCCAATTGTTCTGCCAGACGCATATACCCGGCAGTCTTAGAGGCCCGCATTGCCCGCATTAGAGGGCTGGTCCATTCGGTCTCATACTCGGCACCGGCTTCCTTAAGCTCCGGGGGGATTTCCGGCAATACCCGCCGGTCAGGGGGCTTTCCAATGTCGCTGTAAGCCAGCACCGACAATTCACGGTGGATCATCGGCCCGAGATATTCCGAATGCAGTCGGCCGAGGGTAGGAGCCATGAGCATCCCGCGGTCATTGATAAACTCGACAACCTGTCTTGCCGACATTTGCTGAGCGTTCGGGTTCTCCCAGGCCAATTGGAAGAGGTTCACCAAGAAGGCGTCCTTGATGATGTTACGGTGCTCCGTCTTCATTTCCTGGGTAATCTGGATATCCCCGGTCGGCAAAATGTCGATCAGCCGCTTACCGTCCTTATTCAAGCCCCCAGGGTTCCAGGCGCCGGGGTGCGACTTGAAATTAATTGTGTCATCGTAAGTAAGATAGATCGGGCTGGAGGCCCGGTGTCCCTGCGTCAGGAAGATTGTCTCTTCGGCATTCAATGTCTTAAGGGTGGGTAATACTTGGAACGCGGGGCCCCGTCCATAAACTTCGTCCGGAGCCTGCGTATAGCGGCCCACCGGCAGAGGCCATGAATGGTAGCCGCCCTCGTCGAGGAGAACATGACCCTCGATAGATATGTAATAGCTAGCCCAAAGCATCCCCTTCGCGTCCATACGCCAAGGAACTGCAGAGCCGTCAGCACGAGGGCAAACATACTGTAGGATCCAGAAGAGCTGCTGGCTCCCCTGCTCAAGCGGGGCTTTCAAAACTTCCGGGAAAGTATCAGGCCATTCCTGCCATATCTGTCGAGCTGTACGCCGAAAAGCACGGAAATAACCGTCAACAAGCCCCTGATGATTTTGTATAAGATAAATTTCTCCCCATGGAACCGAACGATTACGCAGGCCCGAGATCCCCTGCGTATAGCGGCTATCGAGCGCGTCAATAAACATATACATCGAACCAAAAGCACCAAAGGCACGGTAGTTTTGATTGCTCTGTCCCTGAAAGTTGGCATATGTAGCATAGCGAGCGTCCCAGAGAGCCATATTCAGCTTATCAAAATACAGCTTGACCCGGCGTTTCTTGCGTAAAACAGGGTCTTTGGCACGCAAGCTCGACCACACACTGGTCATTGGGGTAACATTACTGTCGACAATGGCGGCAAACCGCTCATTTGCCAACATTCCAGAGCTATCAACTTGCTGCTGGGTCTTTTTTTGCCCCGGCCACTGGTCATAGCCATAGAAAAACGTATTGGCCCATTCCGGCCAGATCAAAAGAGCGGCTTCCTGGCACTGAACCTCGAAATTGTAGCGAAGCTGACGCGAAAACGTCCAAAATTTGATGATCTGCTCGATCTTCTCGGTTGTCTCAGGGTCTTGAGGTACTCTCTGCCCCTCGACATTGATTGTATATACATCAGCCATTACCCGTATATAGGCTGCCCCGAGAAGATATCCCACTGATCGGGTACCGGTTCCTGCTGCGGCGGCTTGTACCTGGCTCGACCCCCACCCATGCCACAGGGTTTGGCATGTCTTCGATCCATGACCGCTTTGAAAAGTGCGGACAGCATGTCGTCGTTCTTTTTTACAATAAGCCCCTTCTCCCTGTGGTAGTCCCGACGCTCCTCGAAAAACTCGTTCAGGTGCCGAGCGTACTTAATGCGGCCGGTATTCTCCCGGTCAGTCACTTCGACGATGATTGCCTCCGTAGAATAACCCCCATCCTCAAATTGGGCGTGATCCGGGAGCATTCTAAGACCGTCCATTCCGGGAGCGGGCTGTTTATACTGTTCCGCAAGCTCCTCGCCAGAACCTTTATCGCGATCATGGCCGTCGTGAGGCCAAGCCACAGGAGCATCCGAACAAATCGCGCGTATCCGCGGGACATGCACGAGCTTAGTAGCTCCTTCCACTCGGAACCCGTCCAGTACGTAAATGATATCATTGTCCTTATCCCAGCCAATGAGCATAGCCCCAAACGGGTGATTTATGCCAAAATCGATCCCCCAGAGCTTATGCCAGTAAGCTGGAACAAAAGGACCCTGTCCGCCTGGTACCTGGAGAACATCAAACTTCAGATCTTCCTCCGGGTGGGTGAAAATAGCACCTTCACCCAGGATCGGATCTCCATAAGCTCGAGCCTGGCGTTGATGTGCTGGAAACCTCTCAATGATTTCTTCAACCTGTTCTTTAGTCATCGTGTGTGGTAAATGACCAAGGCAATCCCAAATAGAGACCTTAACGAGGCCACGATCGTGTGCCATCTCACGATCAAAACGGGTTACCAGAGGGGTACGACCCTTCAGCGGGGTGTAAGTCGTAAAGATAATGCCCAGGGTAGCCAAAAGCCTAGCTATATGCTCAATGTAAATCTCCATTGGGGGCTCTTCATCATCCCAGATGAGGTCGACCGGCTCCCCCTGGTGCTTTAGCCGGCCCTGCTCATAGGTCTTCTCGACAAGGGTACTGGTACCGGTTACGTGACGGACGACCGCCGTATCGAACGCGTTCGTCGCCCCGTGCGACGCCGTGGTGGAGATGATACAATCTTTGGGGATGAAACCTGTTCCAAGGTCTTCAGGCACTCCCGGAGTGCCGAAAAGCTTTGCCTGCTGGATATCTCTAACCGAAACCGCACTCTCGCCACACATCCACGATCGAATAGGGCGGTGGAAACGATGACCTTTCCACCAGGGGGGATATCGTCCAGTAAGGTGGAGAGCAAATTCATAACCGCCTCCTTCTGTTTTTCCCTCCTGATTCCCAGCACGAAACATTCTTTCACGCTTAGTCGCTCCCATCTCAAAAAATTCGAGTTGCTTTGGGTAAGGACGAAATAGCTCGAGCTTGTGGTACCGCTGCAATTCAATCATCCGCTTGATCTTGGGCAGGGCTTCGGCTGCCTGCGCCTCAGTCAAGTTCTCAAAATCGAAGGCCGCCCACTCAGTCATGCCGACGCTCACAAAACTCGTAACAAAGTACCCGCTCAGCATAAGGGCAGTCACGACCAGGGGTGCGATCCTCTAAACCCTCCATCTCGCATCGGCAGTCCTCTAAACCCCGCTGACAGCACCAGCCACGAAAGCCGTCGATACAAGGGCTCTCGCACTTAGTCACGAATTTCCTCGATCACGCACATGCTCAGTCCACTGACCATCCAGGGGAAAGCCTTTTTAAACCGCCTATCCGCATCCTCGATATCTTTGGCCGGCAATGCGGTATCTCCGATATGCCTTTTGCACTGAAAATGGATGCGGAACCACTTTAGTTTCTCAGTCACGGGTTCAGTAACTCCACAAGGCCATCACCAACCAAAAGCCAACGAGGGCAAATGCAAGCCAAAGAACTGTTTCGACCACGAAGTTAATCATGGATATTCCTCTTCTTTGTGAGCCGGGCAGTTGGCGCAGTGGTAGACGAGCTTGGTGCCGTAACTGCGCACGAGGACCCAGGCGTGCAATCCAAGGAAGCACCAGACCTTAGTCACCGGGTTGCTCTCGGAGCCCCTCGCAGCAATGCTCGATCCCTGTACCACCACAGTCAGGACAGACCACTATCTCTCCCGAAGAGGATGAATTGGTAACCGCATGAACAAAACCGGCGGGAATGCGTACTAATACCGCATACCCCGATCCGTGACAAGTCTGACACTTAGCCATGGGCGCTCCACTCCTCATCCTCTTCAGGGGTTGCATCAATCATCTTGGGTGCCGGCAGGCCGCGGAGCTGGGCGGCGAGCAACTTCAATTCTTCCAGGGCACCCAGGTTGGGGACATGCTCGACCGTACGCTTGCTCTCGGTCTTGGAGATCGGGCTGAGACCGAACATACTCAGGATCTGCAGGCCGACATGGGCCGAACTCTTATGGGTGGGGTCCAATGCCATTGTGAGCAGCGACTTCATGATCCCGGGTAAATACGCACCCCCATCCGCCTTAGTATGAGCTACAAGCGCTTGTATTATATCCGGCTTCTGCAATAACTCATAAGCAGTCTGACGAGCACTATTTGGAGCATACCCGGCTATCCTTGCACATTCTGAGGCATTTCTACCTCCGCAAGCTACCATTGCTTCAACGAACAGTCTTTGTTTTTCCGTAAGCATACGGTACCATATAGGTACCATACTGTAAGGGTCAATTCAAAAAATGTTCTCTAGTGACGAGATGCAGGTAAAAAGAAATCCGGGCTCAGTCTGAAAACCCCCTCCCGACCCTACCCCCGGTCTCTAAAGTATGGGAAAACTGCACAGAACCCAATAGGCCGAAGCAGCTAAGTCATTGAATCAATTCAATAGTGATATAGATATAGGCCCTAAAACAGCAGACACATGCAGGATATGGCATATGCATAGGCATATGCTGTGTACTAGCTAGATAAATAGCCCTTAATAAGCACCATGCATACATATAGCCTAATATCATGCGCAAAATACATCGAACCAATAATCATAACAAAATCAACACGATATGAGCCAGCGTCAAAAAAAGTATGGGAAAGGTGTTGACACGTCCCATACGACATGCGACATATGCCGCGTCAACCCCGCAAACAAAAGGCGAATCACATGACCAAACGCCACAGCAACGCAATTGCAATCAGTGACGGAGCATGCAACCCAAGCGGCATTGCACACTCAATCATAGAAGCTTGCCAGGAAATCAGAGAAGCAAATGGAGGCACACAGGCTATGTATGATGACCCAGCACTCAAGCTAATGGTTCATCAACTCGCCTTCCTGATGAAAATTGACCCAGACACAGACTGGTCTGATTGGCGCAAAGCGTGTGAAACTCAGCACTAGGAGCAATTTATGACGCACACAATCATCTTCCACTCTGACCGCTTTGACGTGGTCAGCTATGGCAACGGGCTGTCCTACGCCGTTCACGACAACATCAACAAGCGTTCAATGTTCGTCCACGGTGATGATGCAACTCAATTCCGCAAAGAACTTGAAGCCTTCGAGATTGCCGATCCCGAGAAACCCTATGACGACTTCTATGCTGAGCAACTAGCAATCAGGGAGTAAGCCATGAAAGAATATGACGAAATCGCTTATGGACTACCAATGCCACCCCGCCCTCTCACCTTCACTGAAGCAATCGCTTGGGTCAAACGCGATCCAACCCTTCGAGAAGAGAGTGTTCAACTAATCGACAACATCGCCTATTCGGTAATGGAGCGATCACGAGGCATAGGAGAATGAAATGAAACCTTCTCACATCGTAAGAAACCCTATGACACAGACAGCGTACCAATTCAAAGAACGCATCATCGAAAACCTCGACGCGCTGATCGAACGCAAAACATCCGATCGGCCAAATTCGTTTCACATGCTCAAGCACTTTACGCCCGAGCAACTACAAGAAATTCGCCGTTTCATGAATAGCTTTGAAGCCGAGATTGAGCGCGATCACTAAATGAGATCATACGGCAAACTGACGGCTCTAAAGGTTAATAAGGCTAAAGGCCGTGGCTATTATAACGATGGTGGCGGCCTTTATCTCAGCGTCAGCGCATCAGGCTCTAAATCATGGGTGTTCCGCTTCCGAGTGGATAACCGACTACGTGAGATGGGGCTTGGTCCATTGCACACTGTCAGCCTTGGTGAGGCACGCGAGCTAGCTCGTGAATGCCGCATCAAACGCCGGAACGATATCGATCCTATCGAAGCTCGCAACGAAGTCCGCACCCAAGCTCGCCTGGAGCGTGCCAAGCTCATCACCTTCCAACAGGCTACCGAGCAATACGCCGAAGCGTTTCAACACAGCTGGTCGTCCCTTGGCCATCAAAAGGAGTGGGTTGGCTCACTACAGCGACACATATTCCCGATCATCGGGAACCTGCCAGTTCAAACGATCGATACCCGACTGGTACTGCAATCACTCGAGAAAATCTGGCTGCTCAACCACGTGAGCGCGACCAGGATACGCGGCCGGATCGAAAACGTGTTGGACTGGGCTCGAGCACAAGGCTACCGCGAAGGCGAAAACCCAGCAAGGTGGAAGGGTCATTTAGAGAATTTGCTCCCCAAGGACATCCACCAGGTCGAGCACTTTGACGCCTTACCCTATCCCGAATTGCCCGCTTTCATGGCCAAGCTGCAACAACATCCCGACGCTGCCGCTCTCGCCCTCTCATTCGTGATCCTGACAGTCGCACGTGTCGGCATGATCCGCCGAATGGACCCATCCGAATTTAATTTCGAAGCTCTCACTTGGACCGTGCCTGCGAACCGCATGAAAGGCCGTAGGACCATGCGAAGCGAGTTCCGGGTACCCCTGTCACCCCAAGCTCAACACATCGCCCAGCGGCTTCTGGCGCTCCCCCCAGGCTATCGAGGTGATACCACAACTTTAGCATTACTACGACGCCTCGGATACCAATCACTAACCGTCCACGGCTTTCGCAGCACCTTCAGCGATTGGTGCAGCGAAGAGACCAACACACCCGGCGAGCTCCGGGAAATGGTCCTGGCTCATGTGATCACCAACCGGGCCGAAGCAGCCTACCGCCGTGGAGACCTATTCGAGAAACGCCGCGAGCTCATGAACACATGGGCCCACTTCTGTTTTCCCTCAGCTGTATGGTGACGCCAAATGAAAAGTCACGAAAGAGAACCCAAAATCGGCCGATGGTTTACATTTTGCTGCCACCTTGATTTGGATGAGATAACTGACGAACAAACGGTCTCTGATATTTTGTTCGATCGAACGCTCTGCCACGTTCGAGTGTGGGATACCGAGCAAGATGCACTAGAAGAGCTGCTCGAATGTGCTGAACCCGGCTCTGAAGAAGAGACTGAAATCAAAGATCGATTACTAACCGATTATGGGTGGTCCTGTCTTGACCCCGACCACAATCATGCAACAAAAGCCGAAGCAGATGCATGCACAGCAAATACAGACTATACGGTGAGAAAATGACTTGCTGCAAGGAACTAAAGAAAGCCCTCCAACCTGGAACAGATAATGAAGGGTACGACCCGTTAATATATACCATAAACGAAAAATACATTATGGGTTACAAACTAGCCCCAATTAACTATTGCCCTTGGTGTGGCACAAACTTAACCTCCCTCAGCTGTATGGTAAAGAAATGACAATCGAACAACACAATGCCCTCTGTAAACTAATGGATATTGGCTATGCACTCGGTGTTATCATCACGCACCACAAGGCAGCAGCTCAAAAACTTGAATTACCGGAAGCGGCAATTGAAAAACTCCGCGAAGCCCGCCAAGCCATTTTTGCAGCCCAACGGCTAATTGAACCCTAAACTACCCCAGGGCACAATACCCCGTGGCAAACGCCAAGCCAGCCCCAGCTATGAACGTGCAAGATCGTAATAGGCATAAGGAACCACCAAGCATGCCGCAAGCTGAGTAGAAACTCATCGAGGTACTGACGCAGGATCAATCGGCGCCGGCCGAGCTTAACGGTGGCACCTTTTCCATCCCGATCCTGCGCCAGCTCCTCTAACTTGGGCAGAACTGTCACATAAAATGTGGTTCGAGAGATGCCGCCCAACTCGCGACGTGCTTCCTCGATCGATAGGAGTTGTAAACGTTCTGTCATAATCCACGACATACCACGCATTCGTGAGCTGACCGTGTGACAGGCTGCCGCAGGTTACACAAACGAACATCCACGAACATGTGTAAAGATATTAACCCTGATAAGTATTGACCTGAACCCATCCATCAACCCATAATTTTATGGCGAATATGAGTGAACAAACGCAAACATCTACAAACAAATGAAGGAGCTTAGAATGTTGGCAAACTTGCAACAAATAAACTTAACGGAACTTAAATGAACGTCAAAAATCCGGAATGTTTAGCTACTGGGAGTTGTATCGACTCAATGAGGTATGTAGTTAATTTTCTCAAAAACCAGCTTTCTTCCCACACATTTATAAACATTCGAAATACCGATACCTATGACGAAATGCTTGCATTTTATCCCAAATAGGAGTACGGCCATGGGTACCGTGTATCAATTCCCACCCCCTCAGAGGACTACCATGCGACGCCGTGCACAGACCGAACCCAATTCGGCACCCAAGCGTACCAACACACGAGAAGATAAGCGCCGCCGATTCCTCATGTATATCGATCGCCGTATGGCTGAGCTTGCTCATAATCTCCAACGCCTTGAACATATGGCTGGTCCCAATTATGAATACACCCCCACCGAGGCCCGCAAAATATGCGATACCCTCGATAAGTGGGTTATCGCCGTCAAAACCGAATTTGGCAAAACCGAGCGGCCGAAATTCGAGGAGTTCAAGCTCGGTACCCAGGAGTAGGCCATCATGAAGTACGCCGTTCTTGCTGTATCGCTTCTCACAGCATCCTGCATCTCCCCAGCCGAACAGAAGCTCCGTGATCAAACTGCGTGCATCGACTATGGTTTTGAGTTGGGTTCCCAAGCCATGGCCTCTTGCCTTCAAACTCGTGACGAGAACCGCCTCACTCGAACCCAAGCTGCTATCCTGGATGCTGGCAACAGCTTACAGTCCCAGGGGCAGAGCATGATCCTCAACAGCAACCTCATGATGCTGAGGCGTTGGTGAGGTTACCGGTGTGCAGTGTGCACTCTCTCTTCCTATAGAGAAGGAAGTGTGCTCACTGGCTCACTGAAAATTGCTCACCCCTGATATATAAAGGTTTTTTGGGATCTAGTGTGCTGGTGTGCACCATAAACGCACCAAAGTTGCTCACTGCACACCAAACCCCAAAAACATCCAATCTTTCACATGCTTAGGTACAAATTCACCTGCGCACAAGTGCGCACAATCTGGTGAGCGGAACACTCCTTTTTTATCCTTCCGCCCTCGGACATGAGCTTCAATTGCATCCTGCGATAATCCGGTCCTATCACATATAAATTGAATATTCACAGTTTCCCCTGTTGGGATTTTTGCAAGAACCTGTTCAATTGTATAACGTACCGAGCTCATTGGACGATCTCGACGCACTTCATCGAGGATCACTGGAGCTCCGTTAGACATATCAGCACGATATCGAACCTCAAATTCCGCTTTTCCGTCCTTCATTTTATCAACCCAGCAAATCACCTCGGTCTCGTTTTCAACACTTATATGCCACGTTGCATATGCCGAGTTTTCGATCTGAACTGACCCACTGGCCCCTTTGCCGTCTCGTTTAGGGTGGTGGATGAAGATCACCAGACACCCCCATGTTTCCATCAGGTGATCACAGGCACCGTATATCATCTGAACCGCTTGAGCTGTATTAAGATCAGCTGCACCGGCAACACGTGTTAAAGTATCGAACACAACAACATTAGGAGTAAAAGGAGCTTCCTCGATCAATGACGGAAGCTGTACTAAAATATTAAATGGAGCAGCAAGGGTACGCCACTTAGCATTTAACTTATCCCATGGCCATCCACGTTGATCACGAACTTTTGGAAGCCTAGCCGTATCAATACCATAACCCCCTTCAGCTGCAACATATAGTATGAACGCGCCACGATCGAGCGCATCAAGACATTTTTTGATCACCAATCCGGTTTTATGAGTTTTCTGAGGCCCGGATACCACGAGTATCCCCGGTACTTTAGGCATGGTCTTCTGGTCATCCCAATAGGTGAGGGGTGGGGCGTTTGCAGCTTCCTCCGGTGTCCGCCATTGGAAAAGTTTTCGAGGGCTCTTATTTAAACCATTACCCACAGCAGGGGAGCCATTCATGTGAGATCCGCCCTTAAGTAATCCCGACACAATGGAGGGATCGTAGGCGCCAATACTGGTCCCTCCATTTTCGTTGCAGCCCACATCATCATGACGGCCCACCCAGCTGCCATTCGACCGCTGCCTGATGCTGTTGACTATCTTGGTAATCCATTCTTCATCCCAACAGCCTTCCGGCCGGCACCGCGGCATCCAGTGCTCGACAACGGCATCAATCACAACCTCGTGGGAGCACCAGTCGAGACAGCTGTTTGCTAATGCCAGGGTAGCCATTCGAGAGCCCAGCCCGATCACCCCTGGAGGCCGTGCGTGACACAGCATTTTGACCCGGCTTAGCCGCTCGGGTGTATCAATCTCTCTGTCTGACGGTGTTCGACGCGGCTCACCAGTCGATTTGAAGCGATTCAGCTTCTGTATCAACCACGCGGGTATCGGTGCGGGCTTTCGGAGCTCGGTCCATTCATAGGAACCGCACCTGGTGGGGTCCGCAGCAGCCTTTTCGTCTCGTGTGTCGACCTTGCTGGGGGCCAACACGATGTAGCCGCCAACTCCACGCGTATCGACGTGGAGGCCGATCTTCTTTACCGTACTGGGGCCACTGCCTTGATACAGCAGATGCGTCCCGCCGCTTGCCGATCGAGCCTCTAAGGTATCTGGGTATGCCTTGGTATCAGCGCATTCTCGCTCGATATCGATAGCAAAGAGGCCAGCGTACTCCGGACAGAACCCGATGTTGGCATCAGGCCACCGCTTCCACCATGCACGGATGATTGCTTCGTCCGTAGTAGCATCCAGATAGCCTCGGCCACCTTCCGATTTTGGAATTGCTGGTTCCTTGCGACCTGGGAGAAGTGGAAATACCGGCCACCCCCGCCTTGCATATTCTAAAGCGTATTGAAGCATCTCATACCGAGGGAAGATGGCAGCCCTGCAAAAATCGAATGGCATGGTATCTCAGTAGGCGTGATACAGGGGGATTTCTATGTTGGTACGCACTGCCGAGGAGTGCAAGGGTTTATAATTTTCTTGACGACCGTACGATACGGCTGCATATTTGTAAAATTCTAACCCCAAAAGGGCTTATGCAATATGTCTGATACCAATCTCTGGGACGCCCAGGAAGAGGAAGAAGATCCCACTGCCCGCACAAAACGCATTGTCGAGTATCGTATGGGCAAGCTCCTTGACCGCTTTCGTACTCTTCACGCTCCTATTTCTAACAGTGCCGCTTATCCTCTCACCCCTCAGCAGTTTTCAAAGATGATCAAGACTGTTGAGGAGCAGTTGGCAATGCTGAAGGCACTGGGTGAAAAGCGCTACGGCAGCGCCGCCAAATTCCAGCTCTAGGGAGAAACAGCCGTGAGTGATATTGTCCAGTTTGAGACACCCAAATCGGTTGAAGAGGCAGTCGAGACCCACAGCAAAATTACTGCGATCGAAGAGGTATTGCATGATGCCGGTAACTACGAAGGTGAGCGTCACGCAGCTCGACACCGGCTGAAGGCAGAGCGGTACATCGGTCAGGAACTTCGCAAACTCAACTTGAAGGGTAATGCTACTAAGGTTCGTGAGGCTAAAAAACACCAAATCGAGCCGGTCGAAAAGGTGCCGGAGTGGGTTGAACAGATCTCAAAGGATCAACGCTCTTGGTGGCAATTGATTGCACTGATCCCTCAGAAGAAGTTTAATGAATACCTTGTTGATCCAAGCAAGGGAGCCATCGAGCAATCAAAGCGTATGGAGAGCGGTATTCCGACTACCAAAGGCTTCGTTAAGCTCGCACTGGCTTACAAGCCAAAGCCAAAAGAAAGGCCTGAGAAGCCCGCGATACGCTCAGCTGAACAGCTTGCCAAGATTGAGGAGAAGCAGCGCTTGGCGGCTGAGAAGGATCTGCAGCGGCGGACCAAGCAAGCTAGTGCTCGCTCTGAACAATCATCCCAGCGGTTTCTTGAACGGACTTTCACCTTCATTAAGAAGATGACGCCGAACGAGCGGAGATCCCTCCTTCAAATGATCGAGGACCGAGCTGACGAACTCCTTGAAGACTCGACCTGGGCGGCGGCCTCTTGAGATGTGGCAGGTCATAGAAGCTGATGATGGGCTGCAGCATGTAGTTCCCTATCAAGACCTGAAACCCCACGTGACTACCCGTGATTGTTGGTGCCAACCGGTCGACGACAACGGCGCTGTCGTTCACAACAGCATGGATCGGCGAGAAGAACGTGAACGTGGAGAAATGCTAGATGTCTGATCGCCAACTATTAACCGGTAGAGGCCTATACCTCTCGAAGAAAGGGATTTGGTATTACAAGTTTGAGCGCGACGGGATAGTAAGATGGTCGAGCTTGCATACGCGTGATGTAGTCGAGGCCAGAAAAAAATACGAGCGCTTGCACATGAAACGTGGAGAAATACGCGACACTTATGGTGATGACGATAAGCGCTGCCCCGATCGGCTGATGGGTATTTATACCGGCTAATTAATGGACAAAAATAAAGCCCAAGAGATTGTCAACGGGCTGGGGCTCAGGCTGTATCATCGCGATGGTCATTTGTACCAGCATCCACCGGGTGAAGAGATCGTTCCGCAGACTAAGACCGAAACCGGGTCACATGGTATCTCAAATCCGCCGTTAGTCGAGGCTCATGATGTCAAATCTTCAGATGTCGAAACTAGTACATAGCATGTCGGAAGAAGAAAAGCGATATCTGGCTATCTTACAATTAAGACAGTGCCAGCAATATATGAGCAAAGCACTGCAACATTTACACTCGCAGGTACCCTTCTCCCCAATTGAGCAACAGGCGCTCATCCAATCGCTTGAAGACTGCATTGGGGCAGTACTGACCGGATGTCTCAACCCACAAAAACCCTTAACCCAGGAGTGTTAAATGCCTACACCTACAATCGCAGCTCGTGCAATTGATGTCGATGCTACAATGGAGCTTTATCATCGGGCAAAGCGTCGTAGCAGTGGACATTGTTGGATTGCTGAAGCGGTTAAACAAGCCGCTCCTTGGGGCTCACATGTTGCTGTGGATCTTCAAACTATTCGAGTTACAGATACACAGGCTGAGAAACGATATGTGTATTTGACCCCTAGGATTGCACAAATAGCTTTAATCAAATATGATCAAGGCGAAGAACGGACAGAAGGGTTACAATTTAAATTGCGTGTTGCCCAAGTTACCAAAGCTGGTCGTCGTACTCGTAATTATGAAGCTGAAAAAATAGCTAAAAAACAAGCAACAGCTCGTAAACAGGCAGCAGCTGCAGCAGCACATGTACAAGCTTCAGCGGGTCAGAGGCCGGTTGTAATTGGAGGAATTACACCGCCGCTATCAAATTTTGCCAGGGTTCGGCAGTTTGGCGTAAAACACTTTGTTGCATAATATCTCTTAGAGCAGGAGTAGTAATGCCCGTTACAGCAGGAAGTATCACTATTACTCGTCGTATCAACACCGGCGACTACAGCCACAAGGAAGCCAAAGCTGAAGTCCACTACACTGTTGAAGATACTGATGATCCCAGTGCGTTGATGGATGCGGTACGGCATCAAGCGGTAAATCAGCTCGCACAAGCTCTAGCCACGGTCGTAACGATCAAGCACACACCCGAGGTTATTATCGACGGTTCGGAGCAGACTGAGGCTCCTATAAACCCCCTCACTAAAGTAGCTGATAAGATCGAAGAAGCTGCTGCAGCAAAGCGCCATCGGCGTACCAAGGCCGAAATGGCAGCTGGGCAGTTGGATTATCTTTATCGGGATGCTCCTACGGCTGTAGCGAACGGTGCTGATGATGGCGTAGCTTCGATCCCGCAGGCTCAGCTAACAGATGATCCTCCTGAAGACTGGGGCCCGGCTGTAGCTGAGATTAGTGATAAGGAGCTTAATGCTGCTTGCAACGAGACAATGAACCGGATCAAAGACAAGCCCGCAATTCAGCGCATTATCCAGCGTTTCACTGACGGTGCCGTAGCCTCGATCTCGCAGGCTCAGCGTGCCAAGTTTCTCACCGAGCTGCAGACCCTGTAATGAAAAGCGATGAGGACGAAACCGACTTAGACTATCTCGTCAGTGACAGTGATACACTTATTTGGCTACCGGAGTCTCAGTGTGAAATGAAAAGCGATTTGGTTGACATTCCGGGTACAGTTACCGTCGAAACTCCCTTAGCCTACCGCTTTAATGACGGCAGTAATGAGGTCGTTTGGTTACCGAAGTCTCAGTGTGAATGGGACGCCGGCACTCAGACAATGACAATGCCGGAATGGCTCGCTTTTGACAAAGGTCTGATCTGACATGCGAGAACATTCTCCGCTGGGCGCATCGGCCGCGGAACGGTACATCAATTGTCCCGGTTCAGTGCGTCTGGCGGAGAAGATCCAGCCCCCAACTATCGAGCCGGAATACACCCGCCACGGCATTGCAGCTCACAAGCTTGTTGCCTTCGCTCTAAGCAATTATCACGAGGTGTGGGAAGTTCTTGAACAGGACTGGGGCTGTGAGTTCAGCCTTCTCGAGGTCCAGGCGATGCAGGATTTCATTGATCTGGTACGCAGTCGCATAGCGGTCTTCAAGCAGGCTTTCGGTGAGGCAACGATCTTTGTCGAGTTCCCGATATACCGCCCCGAGCTGCACGAGCTTTTTTATGGAACCCTTGACGTTGGAATCGTTGCTGGTGATGAAGCAGAGATTATCGATTACAAACATGGAGCGGGTATTGCAGTTGATGCGGTTGGGAACGCCCAACTGCGCATGTACGCAATTGGCTTCATTCTCGATCTGCCCGAAGTGCGCCGAGTGCGCCTGCGCATTAGCCAGCCTCGTGCATTCCATCCAGACGGTCCTGATCGAAGCGACGACATAGAAGTCCCGGATCTGATGCGCTGGTTTGATATGGTTTTATTCCCGGCCATGGAGTTGGCTGATCCGCGACGGTCAAATCACGACACTATGATATTTAATCCGGGTGAATGGTGTCGGTTCTGCCCGGCTAAGCGTCAGTGTCCCGCTCTTGATCAGCAGATGCTCGAGGTAAATCAAATTGACGTGCCGGCTGATTATAGCAATAAGGAATTAGGTACGTTGTACGAATGCCTGCCCACTGTAAAGATCCGAATTGCAGCGATCGAGGCCGAAGTTCATGCCCGTAATATTCGTGACCCTACCAACCTGGTACCCGGATCAAAGCTGGTGGCAGCCAAGGCAATCCGGCAGTGGAAAGACGGGGCTGAGGATGCGTTGGCGGTATTAGGTCCCGATCGCTACACCACGCCAGCACTGAAGAGCCCTAGCCAGCTTGAGAACGAGTTTGGGGCCAGAGCAAAAAAGCTTACTAAGATCTGGGCTGAGGCGCCGGATAACGGGTACACGACTGCTCCGATATCCGACAGGCGCAAAGCGGTATCTCTGAACAAGCCGGTCGACAACTATCAAGCCTATCTGGAGACAAGATGAAGATCCCCCTGCCGCTGGGGTTGCGCTAAGCGCAGTGGAGCGGACACGGATTAGACGGTGAGTGCCGTGCATGTAGAAAACCCCGTCCGCCGGCAGACCTCTCCCCCCACTTCTCCTTGGAGGTCGTGGCCGGCACCTAACCTTAACCTTTGGAGTACAAAATGGCACAAAATGTTCCGTTCTTGATTGCAGCTCGGCCAAAGATGCTTAACTGGATCGAGCTCTTCAATCCTAGAGCTGTTAAAGGGACTGACCAAGGCCGTAAGAACTTTCAGGTACAGTGGATCATCGAGAAGGATGACCCTGACTTGAAGGCGATGCTTGCAGTCGCTAAAGATCTGCTTGTCAAGGTTGCAGCTGATCGGAAGCAATCGCTGCAAGGTTCGGTGTCACATAAAGATTATCATTGGCCTTTCTTGAGCGGCGAGGCTCATATTGAAAATTCACGTAGATCGCTGGAACGAGCCGGTAAAGAGTGGAAGGATGATTATGAACAGCATTGTGTCAACAAAGTTATACTGCGTACATCTTCACAAGAAATATATCCGCCTACTTTGATTATTCCGGTACAGAAAGGATCGGAAATTGAATTTAAACAGCTCGACGACCCGGCAGCTCGAGCAGCTGCTCAGAAGCACTTCTATCGCGGCATGATGGCGCTCGGAAAGGTGTCGTTCCAGGGGTATGATTTCAGCGCCACCAGCTGGGGAGTTACTGCTTACGTTAACGAGGTTTGCGCTACCGGTGAAGGCGAGCGTATCGGCACGGCTCGAGCAGATCTTGGGGCGTATACGTATAAGCCGCCGGTAGTTACAGGCACCACAACTGAGTTCAACCCGGCTCTTGGAGATGAAGTACGGCGCCGCCTTCAAGGTGATCTCCCCTGGTAATGCGTCCAAACGAGCTTGTGCTCGACTTTGAGACTTCGAATGCGGTCGTGGACCTTGCTGAGGTGGGGTCCACGGTCTACTCGAAGCATTGGGCTACTCAAGTAGAATGTTTAGGAGTAAACGCCGGTGGAACAACAAAACTCTGGCGCCCCTCTGACCTCAGCACTAATCATTGGCTTTATAATTTGGGTTGCGACCACAGCGTTGTGTTTATTGCTCATAACGTAGGGTTTGAGAAAGACATCTGGCGGAACATCATGGTCCCCAGGTATGGGCTCCCAGACGTACCGAATCACCGCTGGCATGACACGATGGCCATTGCATTCTATAGGGGGCTTCCCGGTAAGCTCGAAAAGCTGCTCTTGGCATTGGGCTTACCGGGGAAGGATATGAAGGGAAATAAGCTCACTCTTTCCCTCAGTCGGTACGATCGTAAAGGGTACCTGCCCAAGCGTACACCGGAATTGATGCAGCGTGTGTATGCATACTGTCTAAAGGACGTAGCTGATGAAGTTGCAGTGCATGAATTTTTTGAATACCTGCCCCCTGCTGAGCGGGAAGTTTGGATTTGCGATCAGGAGATCAATGAGCGTGGACTTATGTTTGACCTGTCAATGGTGCGCGGCGCGATTAGAGTATACCAAGAAGACGCACCAACTCTTATTGAAGAGTTCCGAAAAATCACCGGAGTAGGGCCCACCCAACGCGATAAGGTACTGGACTGGGTACGCGGTCAGGGTGTTGAGATACCGAATCTCCGCAAGGAAACCCTTACTGATCTGCTAGGAGATTTTGACGATGCGGGTAACGGCGGAACAATGGGGGACATTGGGAATGGAGTTGCTGCTCTGCCCTCAAACGTCAGGCGAGCTCTTACTATTAGAGCACTTATTGGAAGCTCTTCAATCACGAAGTACGCTCGAATGGAAAAGTGTATCGATTCGGATGGTAGGATCTTTCGTCTTCTGCAGTACCACGGAGCTGGTACAGGAAGATGGGCTGGACGCCTCCTCAACCCCCACAACATGCCCCGAGGCATCGTCCGAGATCCAAAACTCCTTGATAAAGACGGAAAACCCAGATCTCCCGACGCTGAGCTGTTGGCGAAAGCAATTACGTCGGGCAATCGAGAGAGCGTGGTCGCGTTGGGATTAGTTAAAGATGACGGATCTGCCGCCCATCCGATCGAGGTGCTGGCATCTGCCCTGCGGAATACAGTTATCAGTCGGCCGGGGCATGTCTTTCTCCGTGGTGACTGGTCAAATATCGAGGCACGTATCGTTCTCGCTATCGCGGGTCAGCGAGACAAAATCGCTCTTATGGTCTCGGGTCATGACGTTTACCTCGATATGGCTTGTACCATCTACCACGCAAACCCTGGAACCTTAACCAAGGCCGATGTCGAGAAGCGCCAGACAGGCAAAAATACTGTGCTCGGCTGCGGCTTTCAGATGGGGTGGTTTAAGTTCCGGGAGCGGTATTGCCCTAAAAACACTCCAAAGTTTGCCAAGGGGGTGGTAGATGCCTATCGAAATGATTGGGCTCCTAAAGTGCCTGGTCTATGGCGGGACTTGCAAGATGCCGCACTCTCGGCAGTGCAAAACCCCGGAAGAATGTTTGATGCGGCGGGAATTGAATATCGGGTTGAGGGAGGATGGCTTGTCGCTCATTGCCCGGATGGAAGCGCACTCTACTACTATCGGCCAACGCTTACGCGGCAGAGGGCTCGGTGGAAAGAGATCACCGAAACGGGGGAGGTAGAGGAGCGAGTAAGCAATACGTGGGTAGAGTGTTGGTGTTTTCAAAATTTTGTAGGGGTTGGTGGGGGAAAACCGGCCAGCATTCATAAAGATGAAGCAGAAGCTCATCCTGATGTTGAGTTTGAGCCGCGTCGAGATGGATTTAAGTATGGTTATGGGGGCTTAATGACTGAGAATTATATTCAACATATGGCTCGGCAAATTCTTTGTGGGGCTATTATAGAAGCAAGACGGCAGGGTCTCGATGTTGTCCTGCATAACCAGGATGAGCTTGTCCTAGAGGTCCCGGAATGGTGCGCAGACCCAAAGATCCTGCAGGAGATTATGGAGATCCAGCCAGCGTGGCTGAAGCCGTACGCAGTGGACCCGGAAGGCCGGCCGTTGAAATTGATCCAAGCCGAGTGCTTCGAACCTTGTACAAGGTATCATAAATGAACTCCTGTGAGAAAGGAAAACGCGGTGAACGAGACTTACGAGATTTCCTCCGTGACTTTGGTTATGAGGCCCACCGCGGGCAACAGCATTCGGGAGGGGCTAGCAGCCCTGATGTCATCCACGACATACCTGGCGTACACGCAGAAAGCAAATACTGTAATCACTACGATCCATATGGATGGGTCAAACAAGCCGTACGCGACTGTGGTGATAAAGTACCCGTTGTCTTCCACCGACGAAATTACAAAGACTGGCTTGTCGTCATGCGAGCCGAAGACTTCTTGCGAACCTTTGCTCCCCCACCGTCCGGAGAATGGTGATCCAACGTATGACCTGAAGTGGCGGAGGGTCGCAAGAGGAGAAGAATAATGCCTGCCCATAGAAAGTACCCGTGGGATCGAGGCACTTTCCTTGTACCTTATGAAGATCAGCCCCCCTGGCAAGTACAGCAGCGGTTGGGTAAGCCTATGGGCTTTCGTTTTAAAACACGGGGTGAACGATGGAAATCCAAGCGAACCAACTTAGGGTTAAGAGTGACCAGATATGAAAAAGTTTGAACCCTTAACAGAGTGTCAAGCCTCGATGTTTGATGGTGAATGCATTCATCTGCAGTGCCCGGTGAACTGGAAGGAGATCCAGGGTGGCGCTGATCCAAGCCTTCAATGCCCCTTACCGTGGCATCGCTATGGAGAGGAAGATGAAACAGTTTGAACCCCTGCCTATACCGCGGAACTGGGGCGGTGAGTTTAGTTTGGAGGGTGTTGTCGAGGTTGGGGGCGTTCCCTACTGCCTCTTTCGCGAGCGCCTGGCTGATCAGCGCAACCAGTGGATCAGCGCCTTGCATCTGGTTCCCTTCGTCGAAGAGAAGAAACTATGACGAGTGACCTGAAGATACCGGTACATTTTGTGCCCCCAGTGTCGATTCTTTATGAAGCGCTCGCCATGGCTGAAGGGGCTCGCATATACGGATCGTACAATTGGCGTACGACCAAGGCCGAGGTCATGACCCACATTGGGGCCTGCTTACGTCATCTGTATGCCTACATTGACGGCGAGGATATCGATCCGACAAGTGGGGTACACCATCTAGGTCATGCTAAATCACGTCTTGGTATCCTGATCGACTGCATTGAAATCGACTACTTGATTGACAATCGGCCGCCGCCTGGGAGTGCGGGAAAACTTGTACGTCAACTCTCTGAATCAGGCAGTACGCTCACGACTTTGATGAGAACTTGATCTTGCGGCAGTGCAGTTTCACGTTGGGCTCTGCGGATGACCATCGGTAACATGAGTGCGGCGTCCCGTTCCCCGTCCGGTATGTCTGCACTCATGTCATTGGCTCGCAATATAAGCTCCTTTTCAAGGTTGATTTGATCCTCTGTAGTCAGAGTGGAGGGCGGTCCTACCTTTTCGAGCAGTCTGTCCAACACCGGTGTGTGTATGTGGGTCAGCTCTTTGATCAAGATCGCCTGGAACGCAGCGGAGATCGGCACAATTGCCTGACCGACCAGAGCCACTTGTCTTTCTAGTTCTACGATGCGCGATCGATCAGCTACACGCTCACGCGATTGATTGTCCTGCCGCTTGGACAGGCGGGTGAAGAAATACCCGGCACTGGAGCCTACCAACAGTGTGATTACTGGGGTGATGAGCGTCCAATCCATGTCAAAGAGCACGATGAGCTATGCCGTCGCCGAACCCACCAAACACCGCCAGCCCCAGGCATAGGAACAGCAGGAAGTAGATGATGTGACCAGCCCATGGATACCCGGACATTGGGCTATTAGGCCACGGCCCGGCGATCAGCAGGAAGATCATCAGTACGACAAAGATGATTTCAATCATGGTGCACTGTCCTAATCGGGGGTCCAAAAGATAGTCACCGGCTCGTTCAGTAGCGGTTGGGTGGTATCACAGCCCTCTCTGTCACAGGTAAGTATCGTATCGATTTCCAACGGAGACTTGCACCATCGGATTTCAGGGTGAGACAAAGAGCTTTCACACCAAAGAATGTCTTGGTATGAGGGTTCCGCCTGCCCAAGAGAAAGGACATACAGAGCTGTCGGCAAGATGTTCATTTTACTGATCCTTAATCAGGGGTCCAAAAGATAGACACGGGTCCGTACGGATTGGGCCAGCCGTCATCACACTGCCACCCGGTATTTGCGGCCATCAATGCCTGCTTGAGTGTTACTGCATTGGCGTGCGAGCCGAACCCGCAGTCACTCGGATCTTCCGATCCCTCATATGACCACATCGCTTGACCGTTTGCCGCGGTCTCTGCGACTTCTCCGGCCCAGCTCCCTGGAACATCTGCATTCAAGAGCGAGAACGAGATGAAAGCGTTATTCCAGTTTATATGCGGTGCCTGGCTTGTCAGGTTTGAATATGGACCGCAGTTCGATTCTACGCCTAGCCCGAACCGGAAATCGGAGAATGCTCCGAACATGGTATTCGCGCCGCCATTGTTCCTTATCGTCTGATAGTCCCTGTCGCTCATGCCCGCTTCCATGCCGCACGACCAATTGCTAAAGCCTTCCGGCTCGCCACCCTCCACAAAAAACACGTTGGTATTGCCACCGAAATTTTGTGCCATTGAGGTCCACACTGCATCGTTGAGCGACTGATTGAACGGCCCGGCTGGACCACCATTTCCGGTTTCCCATTGGTTACACTGGGTTGGCTGCACGATCACGTACAGACCTGTCTGGTTCGCCAAGGATACATAAGTCTGCATCGTTGGTATGAACTGGCTCAATGTCTGTGAATATGGGTACCCATAGTGACAGTCCGTCTGACCATCCGCTTGAATTGATTCTGGTGTGGCGACAGCGTTAAACCCGGCAGCCGCAACTTCTTGCATCCACTGAAGGTTCACCCCGTTAGTGCCCTGAGCAGCACCGGTATAGGAATAGGGAGTAGTGTTCTCGAAGACCCCTCCCGGTCCATACCCTTGTCCGGTCGCAAACCCGTCGTAGGCGACAATCAAGCACCCATCGTCTGCAACGAGTGTGGGTGTACCGTTGATCGAGGCGATCCTTGGTCGGCCGCGTATGGCCCCGTGGTTACCCGGTTGGCATCCAGGGGGCTGATAGACGGTTGATGCTTGCGTCGACGGGGCGTCCAATACCGGATTGTTGATGCAGTGGTTCCCGGATTGCCAGTTTGCGCAGGTGAAGATTTGCATACCGGTGACAAATAAGTCTTGGGGCCCACCGGGATTGTATCCGTCATTGTTCTGCGGTCCCGAGTACATGATGGGGTACGATCGATTGTTAACCTGGCTGGGGTCGTAAGGCCATGTGCCGCCGCAGGAGATAAACTGGTCGTTGTTATAGCTGCATACGTCTATATTAGACCCGTCGTTGGTTACCAGCATTCCGTTTGTCTGGTAAGTGGTTGGATCATAGCTGTCGAATACCCCTCCGCCTACACTGGATTGATTGGCGATGTGGTAAAAGCTGTTTAGAGTGTAATTCCTGGCGTTTGTGCCGGCCTCACAGTGGACTGATCCACAAACCGGTGCTCCCGTTGAGGCGTCATACGCATAAACCTCTTGGTTATCTATCTCGATCTCGGGATACCCTGCTTGCCAAGTCCACCACGCCATAGTGAAAGGCGAGCCTGAGTTGGCTGGATTCGCAAACGATGCTGTCGAGCTTCGATACCTGGCTTGCCAGTATGCGCCCATCGGGAAATCTTGCACGTTGCCGTACTGCTGGAACGGGCCTCCGTTGCTTGCGTGCATCCCGGTAACAAATGCGTCGGAGCTGCCCAGCAACGATGGGTCCCAGTGCATCTGTAGGACCTGTGGGTTGCTGCCGTCCGACACGATCGACCAGGCGTTACAACCGGCACGTCCACCAACACCGTCGCTTTGCTCGGAGACCCATAATGGGGTACCAGCTCCGCATACGTCGAGCCAGGACGCTAGATTGGAGAAGTTGTAGGTGTTCCCATTGTAGGTAAAATTACCCCCATAGGTCATATCCCAGTTGGCAGCGCAATGTGTGAACCCGGCTCTCTGCGCACCTGGGGGAATAGGCCCTTGATAGGGGGGCCCAATGTCGCAAGCAATACCGCCTACTACTGCAGGGGCCCCAACCCAGTCTTGTGCGGCAGCGAACGGAGTTCCGCCTGGCAAGGTAGCGACTACGTTGAAATCCGCATAGGTTCCAGCGGGTGTTCCAGAAGCTGATTGCACCAGTTGAGGTGTTGGGCACGGGGTCGTTTGGAACCCGCCACTGTTGGTCCCCGTGATGGACAATGTACCTCCATTGCTGCAAAAGTCAGCTCCGTTTGATAAAGTCATCTTCAAGGTTGCAACAAACCCACTCGAGACGCTCGACGTGAAATTGCCGGAAGAAGGAGTTATGGCTGTGATAGTGGGAGCAGGTGCATTTCCACCATCCCAAAGTGTTGCACCTGCAAACCCTACCGGTGGAGAACCATTGAAGGTAAACTGCTCACCCACCCCGTCCGCCGACACTGCCGGGGACAGGTTGAACTCGGCAAGTGAGGCGATCGAGGACGTAGGGCCAAGTGCACCATTGTTCTTAGAAGCTGCAATTGTCTTGGCGTTCAAGTCGACTTTAATGTCTATCACATCACCCGAGGTAAATGACGGAGTGTTACCATTCGTGATTATCTGGTTGTTGATATAAACTTGTCCAGCAGAGTCGACCGCTACAGAATGCCCACCACCATGACCGAGGTAATTGGCGTTATTGGCCTCGAGTGCTGATGCTAATCCTACCTGGCATCCTGGGGAGGACGGGCAATTACCTATATTAAACCGGAAATTCCATACACCGGACGAGTGATAGGTTGTAGTGAATGCCAAAGCACCGCCGTATTGGCTCAAGGTGTTGGCAGTGGCTGTAAAGTTGTTGTTCGAAAAACCCATCAACGAGCCAGAGTTGCGGGTAATATCGAAAGTCGAGGCGGTTGGTGGCGGTGGTGGTGGCGGTGATCCCAGGTTATTAACTGCTATGGTTGCTGCATAGGCGGTGGTGCCGGTGCCGCATGTTGTATTAAAAGTAGCTCCAATCGTGCCTGTGGTGTTATCGATTTGCCACTCATCTACTTTGCCAAAATAATTAGTAGAAGAGTTTGAAATATTCCATCCGCTACCAGCACCCAAATTCGGCGGTCCGCAGCCGTACATGGCGGCAGCACCATAGAGAAAATCGCCTGACTGACTTGGTGTGACGGGAAGAGATGTTAGAATTCCCCCACCACAGCACTGGCCGTACCAAGCACCGGACCCTGCATAACCGACACCGTTGACCCCATCAATCGTTGCGTTGGCCGGAATGCCGGAGAAGATTGATACCTCGGAGCCGTCGTACCAGAGATTACCGCCGGAGGTGGCAACAAAATTGACGGATGTCGGGTTACCTTGGATATTCGGCAACCAGAACAAGGTAAGGGCCAACCCCCCACTCCCCATGCCACTTACCAGTCCGCCGCAGGCCGAGCTGCTCTGACATCGCGGATCATTAATGGTGCCCAGAATGGTGGCCGTTTTGCTTCCAATGGTTATGTGATCCAGCTGTCCGCCGCTAGACGTGCATCCCGGTTGGCCTGACGGGTTGTTACATGTCTCCCAAAGTATAGCGCCAAACGCAGCGTTTCCGTTTGGGATCGCAGAAGTTGTAAGTGAAAAATTGGACCCACCAGTGCTTGCTAATGTGTCACTGACACTTTGGAGCAATGCCACCGGGACTGTCGTTTGAACGCCTGGCTTGATTGCGATTATACCTGGGGGCCATTCGCCGGTAGCATTAGTTGTACCGAATGTAGCTGCGATCGGACTTGTGGAATTGTAATCGAGAATATATTCATCCAGTGCAGCATGCTTGGAATCGCCGTTGATGTTCAGATCATTAGCCCCTTTTGTCCACCCAGTACCGACACTCATGGCGCTCAGGGTGGCATACGTGGGGTTTTCAAATCCGTAGAGGAAATCGTGGGCTTGGCTTGGCGTAATGGTGCCGCTAGAGACGGCGTTGGCTCCAGTGCTTCCGTTTGGATCCGAATAGGACCCGGTGTCCTTGTCCACTGAAGCGCCGGTGCCAAGTCCCGCTACCTCGGTTATAAACCCCATTCCGTCAAAGTTTCCGCCGCCAGAATTGGTAACCGTAAAGGTTGTCTGTCCACCGGAGGCGTTGAATAGGATGAAAGGAATGTCGTTGGGACAGCAGCTGTCGAGCCCGAAGTTGCCGGGGGCTATTCTTGGCAGTAATGCGGCTTGCTGCGATCCGAGCGAGAATGTATCGGGGCTGCCATTGGGCGAAGTGCAAGCAAAGCCATCCTCTGTCTTAAGGACGCCCATGATCGCACTGCCGGCTTGGACCGGACGTGCGAAATTAAATGTCAATGTCGGATAGCACCCTCCGTCGACCCCGGCAGAGGCTCCTTGTACGACCTGGATTGGGCCACTGCCGCTGGCTATATTCGTCTGCTGGAATGGAAAGAGTGAGTCCGCTCTAGCAGCAAAAGAAGCGACTGCCCATAACAGGGCTGCTATAAGAAAGCGCATGGTTATGGAGCCGTTGTTGAAGCTGGGCCGAAGTAAACCCATTGGTTGGTGCCAATGGCGACAGCGATATCTGTATGGCTACCGTTCGAGCAGTACAGGCTGGTTTGGCCGCTGCTTAGTGTAACCGCAGCAGTCGGTGCAGGACACGCAGGATAGGTGGTCTGACCAGCATTGTTGCCATTCGTTCCGTTGGTTCCGTTGGTTCCATTTGTTCCTGCTGGCCCAGTGGGTCCCGTACTTCCAGTGGCCCCTGTTGCACCTTGTGGGATGGTGAAATTGAGGACGGCTGCCCCGCTGGTTCCCGTGTTTGTTACAGCTGCGGGCGAGCCCAACGCAACCGTCCCCACTGCAACTGTTGCAGCAGACCCAGTTGGACCGGCAGACCCTGCAGGCCCAGTGGGTCCAGTCGGGCCCGTAGGACCTGTAGGACCTGCAGGGCCAGTTGCGCCACCGCCTGGGATCGTGAAATTAAGGACCGCGTTGGTGGGGGAACCACTGTTCGTTACGGCAGCCGGGGTACCTGTGGTGACCGTACCAATGGAAACAGACGCTGAGGTCCCAGCCGTTCCAGGCGGCCCTTGGGGGCCCGCAGCCCCGGTGCCGCCGCTCGTAATACCGCTGCCAGGGATTGGAGCCCAGGCGCCGTTGACAACCCCAAGAACGTTTCCGTTGGACCCCGGAGGGAGATGGGTTCCGTCACTCAAGTTCAACGCCGGTGGAGCTTGTAAAGTAGGGGTCAGCTCGAGGGCCAACATGCTTCCGCCGGAAAACCCCTGAAGCGGATAGCTCATCGACTGAGCCCCGGCTGCACCGAATTTGTAGCTGTCGACCAGACCTGTACCGGTTTTCACAAGCAAAGTTTGACCGGGGCCAACGCTGCCGGACGCACCGTTATACGTTACTGAGTAGAGGAGATCCTCGGCATTTGCTGTCGTATTCGGGAGGGTCAATGTGGTCAAGGGCAGCGTAGTTGATACGGGAACAGTGACCACCCCTTCGACCCCGTTTGAAAACATAAACCCGGCCGGTGGGGCAAACTGCACTATGTTAACCGTTGGATAATCGACTGCAGGACTAAAACGAATCCTGAATGTATCAGAACCGGCAGCAGCTGTCGGGAAAGCTGTCGCCAACATTTTGGATTTTATCGAAAAGGCAATTCCAATCGTATCCGTGATTGAAACGGTAACTCCACTAGGAAGCAGATGCCCTACTGAACAGGCTGAACCTGCTGTGCAGTAGCCAAAACCAAAAACAATCGGTTGATTAGCGATAATTGCCGGCAGTGTAACATCAACTTCGGTTGCGTTTTGCCCCGCATTATTATGAGCGGTTGCTGAAATCGTTTGAGCAATTACCGGAGAAGAGAGGAGAAACGTAATGAAGCCAACCAACAGCGCTTTCATGGAGGTCCCTACTCCAAAGGTGTATCCTATGAAGTGGGACTGGTACCTATACGGATCAACCTTACTGCTGTTGGCGGTTCTGTTGGAAGGCTTTACGGCGCAGGTTTTGTCTGATCTCCTTACGCTCAACGCTGTCCTGGATACCTTGAATCCGCTCCGGGTTCTGTATCCACTCCGGCGCCGGCCGGATACCCATCAACCGCTCTACCGGACTGATATTGGTTCCCTTCAGCGTTTGTCCCGTTAAATTCAAACTCGTCTCAGCACCGATTGGAAGAAACTCTTCGAGAATAGCGTTCCCAAGTTCCCCCATGTGCGAAGGCAAATCCCACTTCTCCGGGTCTTTGATATTCGAGAAGATTGGTTGCCCAGCCCAGTTTCGATTTGTAGCGATCCCGGTCATTAATTGCCAAAATGGATTAAGTTTACCTACTATGTATTGCCCGATTTGGGAGGGCAGGTGTTCATAACTGGGGGCACTCTGAAATAAGCTGTACCACCGCATCGGCTCCTTTTGTTCGCCAGGCAGTAATGCCCGCTCGGGGGCTCCTTCAGGTGTCGTGCCGCCAGTTCTGGGGGTTATAAGGTCTGTCCCTGGTGTCTGCACTGACGGCCCGGCTAATCCCGTTTTAAAATACTGATAAGCGGCTCCCATGATGCCAGCAGCAACCGGGTAAGCGAGTAGGTACCGGGCACGAGTACTAAGCTCATTGTTCCACACCAAGTCTTTAATACCGCCCCCAACCGCTCGCATCGTACCATATTCCCAGCCTACCGATACCGCAGATAGGTTGAAGGCTTGCTTCAGTGAACGGTGCCAGAACAGGTTATCCTGAACCATTTCGCCGAACCGATCATCCATGCTGTCAGAGAACTTTCGCCCCTGACGCAGGATCGCTTCCTGATCGGCTGTAGGGTTCTGCTTCATCCAGGCTTCCATCTCGTCAGCCCAGGCGGACATCTTCACCCGCGGGATAACAGTATCAAACAGCTGCTTTTGTCCTGGAAGTGCTGCCATTGCACGAGCAAGTTCATGGCCAAAATACGAGACCATCCTGGGAGCTGCAAGGGTGACGCGCTTTCCAAGAGCCTCGGTTTCATCACCTAGAGTTCGCTGTGCTCCGTACTTCAGCTCCATTGCAAGAGAGCCACGCTTCCATGCGTCCTGCCAATTCTGTGCCTGGGAATAGCCGTACTCCATACCACGACCTGTTGCCCGGCCCCCAACCTTGGCGTAGAGGTCGGCCAGCTGTGACATGAGCGGATCGCTCGTATCGGCTGGATTGAGGTAGGCTTTCTGTAATGCCCGGCCGCGGGTGTATCCTCGAGCCAAGGCTGGGAGCACAGTTATGCCATAGCCGATATCCTTCATTCCGTCGACAAGATCGAGGTGAGCCAGCTTCCCTAAGCCGTTTGCAATAGATGAGGCGACGGTTGCGTTGGCGATCGTGATTGCATGGAAGCCTGACAGCCCCAGCTTCATTCCGGTCATGAAGTTTGAGGCTTGTTGCAGCTTTTGAATAACATTTCCACCAGTCGGCCATTCGTAAAAGCCCTTGCCGACTACCGCATTGTAGGAGCTGGCATATCCTGCGGGAGCGTAGGCTCGTAATACTTGGGCTCCACTGTTGGAGAACGGCACGGCTATCGTTGAACTTCGGCCAACCAGCGGCTTCCACCCCTCGGGAGCATCACTTTGGGAGCCGTGATATTCTACATACCCAGCCGCTCTACCTTCCTGCAATACTCGGTTTGACGAAAGATAGTTGGTCATGCCGGTTATGTAGTGCAGTGCGTTCTCAATCGGATCAAGCTTCACTGGCTGTAGTCCGTTGGCAATACCCTCAGCTATTGTTGGAATGGTTCTGAGTTTCAAGCTGGCACTTGATCCCTGACGGCCTGCACCAAAAACTTTATCAGCCTGTGAGGGGTCAGTCCACATATGACGAACGTAATCCTCAATAAAACTTCCTACCTCGATGTTTCCCTTTGCCGCCTCGTCTTCAATCGTCTTACGTGTCGCCTGCATAAGATCTCTGATCGCGTCGGCCACTGGGTACAGTGGGCTTTTGGGATCAAGCCGGCTGCCGCTATACCCTTTAGGAAAGACAAAAGCACCGGTCAGTGGCGGGTTAAGAGCTATTCGATTAGCTTCTGCTTCTGTTTTTGCATAAAGAATAGTGCCCTGAACGTCAATATCAAAACCCCCTTTTGGATTTGCTGTAACTGTACCTAACCGGGTAAAAGTTGAAGCGTTTTCCATATGATCGTAGAGCTTCATAATATCAGGAGCGTTCTGCCAGAACGGTGAATTTTGCCCCGGCTTGGTATCCAGCCACGCCGTGAAGTCGGGAACGCCTTTGTTGACCGTTTTACGGAACTCCTCGAGAGCAGCTGTACCTGCAGCAATAAAGCGCCGGCCTTCACCACTTGCCATTCGAGTTGACGCTTGAACCGCTTCTTTTGCTTCATTGCTCAGATCATTTATCGCTTGCCCGGCATGGGTGTACCACATCTTTGTCAGTAAATTGCCAGTTACCGAGCCGATCGAGCCGACACCGAACCAATTGCCGTAGGGATCATTCAGCCCCTGGTATGTCATTTGTTCTGCCTTCGAGGCGCCTTCTTCCTCCATCTGCTTGACATGTTCGAGCACACGCTGATGCTGTGTTTCGAGGTCGGGGATACCGGCTGCTTTAGCAATTGCCCCGAGATCCAATCCACCAACTGCAATAGGACCTTCCTCTTTGACGCCTAGTGTACCCATGGGGTCATAAACGGCATCTCGGCCGGGCTTCATCAGATCATCGCCATAGGTGAGGCGATCTGCCCTCTTTAGGTAAGCCTGCGTCTGCTCAGTCCATGGGCCCAGTCCAGCAAAGCTCCGGCCATTCGCGATGTATTGATCAGCGTGTTCAGGACCAGCGTTATAGGCAACTAGAATTGCATCAGTTTGCCCGTGGTAGCGTCTGCTGAGATCGTCAATGATCGCATTGTGGACCATCGTATTGTAACCAGGCTCGTGCAACCGAGCTGGATCAAAGCCATAGGACTTCGCTGTACTGGGCAGGATCTGAAAGCGGCCAACGGCGCCAGCTGATGACACTGCAGCATCGGGGTCGGCCAGGCCACCAGTCTCTAGCTTCCGAATGACCCCGCTTATGTTCTGATGCACCGGACCAAAGTTAGGTTGGTCTCGGGTTACCGCATCTGCGGTGGGACCGTCATTGATGTCAGGGAGCTGTCCGGTGGCCGCCCAGTGGTCAAGAACGTTCTTCCGGGTAGTATGGACCGTCTCCGGCGATATGGGCATGGACGACCGCCGCAGGGCTTCCAGGCTGTGATCGAGGAGATCCTGGTTGCTCGGCAATTGCGTCTTTAGATCGGGCACCTCCGGGAAGCCGGCGCTATGATACGCATCGTGGAAGTCGTCGGGCCCCAAGGTGTGACCGTCCTGCAATAGCTGAGCATAAGACGCCCGCATATTCGGGGTAGTCGGATTATTTTTGTCAGGTTGCTCTGCGGGCTGATATAGTTTCTCAGCGGCAGCATTGGCCGCAGCTAAGTCCGGTCGTCGAGCAGCAATAGACCCGGCTGGGTAATCAACCACGCAACTCCCCCCGAGCTGCGGCCATCCGGCGTTCGGCGTCCAATCGATCCCGCATTATCTGGGGATCACCAAAGCCCATCCTACCCAGCATATCCCAGTAGTCACCCCCAGCTGCAAGATGCTGTTGCTGTGCGTCGGTCAGCTCTTGATTGATTTGATCCCACGACGCACCCTGAGCCCGAGCGTAGGCCATTACATTGTGAACTTTTATCATTTGAATAAGCTATGGAGAAGACTTTCGGGAGCGCCCCCAGGGGCCAGAGTTGGGGCTGGAGGTATAGGTGCTGCAGCTCCTCCAGAAGGTAGTGGCGCAGTTACTCCTAGACCGGAGCCGGCATTTGGCGTAGCAGGTTGCATGAATTGAGGACTTTTCCAGAACTCCGGCGGTTTATCAGCGATACCAGTCAAAAACTCCGGTAGCTTTCCTTCTCGTTGGGCCTTTGCTACTCCCGCATTAAACCATGTTTGAAACCGGATATATTCAGGCTTAGCAGGCATTCCCGGTACCATACCAAACTTCCCTGCGGCCATCGATAGAGTATCTTTGATTAACTGGTTATCGTCATGACGCTCGGGGCCGGCTTTGTTGATCCGCTCCATCATCGTGTAGGTATTGGATAAGTCCTTCTGGGAAAGCTTGGGAGCAGCCTCATAGAGCTGTTGCGGCGTCAAGTCACCGGAGAGAGCTTGCTTCTGCAGACCGGCAAGGATAGCCGGGTCAGAGACAACGTCCTTGCCGGACTTCGCTCGCTCGGAAATGCTGCTGACCATCTTTACAAGTGATTCGGCTTCTCCTGCTGTTTTTCCAGGCATAGCGTTAGCGTCAACGATATCATGATACGTAGTTTGACCAACTCGCAGAGTTCCGTCCGGCTGCATCATTCCGGTGAAAATGTCTGCCACCTTATCGTTGTAAGCTTTTTTCTCGATCCGAGTTTGCTCAGCGAGATCTGCTTTGCCCTGGACATCAATAACTTTGTCTTGAGCATCGGCCTCATTAATGAAATGCTGCTGCTGCTCTGGTGAGAGATAGGGTCCGTACTTCTTCACCATCTGGCGGGCGGCACTTGGATTGGGTAAAATATTAGCGTCAGGGTTGCCGCGAATAACCGAATTAATTGTTGCTGCAGCAACTTGGCCTAGCATCCGCTGCTTGATCCCTTTCAATTCCTCAGCACTTCCAGGGGTCAGCGTATGATTTGCCACCAGTGCGTCAATCTGGGTACTCATCATGGCTAAGCTGGCGTCGAGCGTCTCCGGCTTATTGGTAGAGATCGAGGCAAACGTGTTTGCCATCATCCCAAGGTCAGTCTTGGTCTTATGATCAGCCGCAATCGCCATCTCGGATGGCAGCATCGTTCCCAGGATGTGGTTGCGCATCTGGTCGACCTGGGTAATCGCGTGCGCTCGAGCGCCGGGTGTATTAGCTTGAGCTTGCCAGTTGTCGAGCTGGTTTTCGAGGTTATCTCGGAACTTCTGAATGGCAACCGGATCGTTGGACTGGATCGCCGCGTGCATCTGGTCGACCGTATCGCTCAGCAGTTTGGCTTGACCGGGCCCCATGCTGCTGATCTCTTGCAGCGTCTGATGCTGCTCAACCTGCTTGCTGATTGCTTCAGCACCAGCCCCCAGCGCTCCCAGTCCGCGGCCGATGTCCTGACCGGCCTGTCGAGTGTACTGAGCCTGTTCGTTGGTCAGTCGGGAGATATTGCGGGCACCCTGTTGAAGCGCCTGAATGCCTTCCTCAGAAGGCTGCACCCGAACACCGGACGCCGCCTGACGCCCCTGGATAACGGTAAATTCAGGTATGGCCGGCATCGCTCACCCTAAGTTTGAACGATTCTCCATTTGCTTCTTTGCAAATCATGGCAGTCAACAAAGCATACAATTCCTCAGAGTTTTCCTTATCTGTCACATGCTGTGCTAACACCTCTTTTGGAAGGATATCGAACGCAATCTTCATCGCTTCTTGTATGGTCATGGGAGGAACGGGATCACCGCTGCTGCACCTTTGGCAATGCCGCCCAACAACCCGAGGAAGCCTCCGGTATCGGCAGCACCTGCCGCAGCTTGAGCCGCTTTTGAGGCCGCAGTAGCCTGAGCAGCTTCACCCTGCAGAGTTGTTTGTTGAATGGCGTAAGCGTTCTCTTGAATCGCGCCCTGCTCCCCGATGATAGCTGAAGCAAGTCCGCCTTGCGTAGCGTTCTGCTGCATAATGTACTGTTCGGACCCAGATAGTCCCAGGTTATTCGCAGCGGTTGCAGCCACGACCCCCGCCTGGGTCTGCCGCAAAGACCGTGCGGTCATGTATTGCTGAAGCGCGACGTTCTGCTGCTCGATCGTCAGGTTTTGACCCGCGATCTGGGATGCCTGAGAATAGAGGTTTGCCTCTTGGGTATATCCCTGAGCAGCAGCTCGATCACCGGCTGCAGTTGCCTGCCCTTGGATAAGCGAGCCGATGCCGCCGGCTATATCCCCTGCAGCCCCAATGGCCGGCCCAGCAAAAGAAGGAAGAGTAGGCATCAGCGTTCTTCTGTTTCAGCAAACGGCGTAATATTGTTCAACACAAATGGGTAAGGACCGGTGATATTGAGAACAAGCTGACCGTCCAGGCTCTCATCGGCATTAACTGTATCTTGCCAGATGCCATGAAATCGAACATTGTTGGGGTTGGCTGGACCCCCAGGGTACTGCCGAAAGACCATTGGGTATGCCAGCTGATCATCAACTCCAATCATCACCTCGTTGTTATAGCCGACTGCGACGTGTGCCGACGCTTGATACGGCCGGCGAAGCTCTCCCACAGCCATCCCGGTCGGGGTACGAGCTTCGTCCTGGACATCCTGGCGCAGCAATTTGACCGTCGAGGTATATTTCGACCCGATTAGAGTTGGGAGCGTACCCAATCCCTGGATAAAGCAAGCGCCATTGGTCCCTGACTGAACTACTTGAGTAGCGAGGTATGCCCTAGTTCCCAAGCCGCCAGGATCTGAACCGTAAGGCACAGTAACAGCGCCATTAAACACGGGGAAATCCCCAAAATAAATACCGGCCACGTATACAGAAACAGTGGACGGTTGGTACCAGAGCCCGAGAAAGTACATGTTCGCGCCATCTTCAACAGCCGAAAGGCCCACGAATATAGTCGGCTGAATCGCATTAGGCTGATAAAGACCGGTGGCTGCTCCGTCGAGGTGCCAGGCATACACATCTCCAATAAGAGGGTTGTAGGAGGGCATCAGGATTTGGCGGTAGAATGTACCCGAGAGAAAGCCCGTGCCGGTCGTGATTGCGAGAGCTTCAATAATTGTCCCGCCTGGACCAGGATACGCACTTTCCGATATCGATGATACGAAGGGTGCGACCCCGGATAAAGAATGCTGATGCCATCCGTGGAAGTCGGGGGGCTGGTTAAGGAACCGGCTTGTGCGGCGATACGTGCAGCCACTGAGGCCACCACTGAAAGTCCGTGCCCAGATGACGGGGACGGTGTTGGCCGTGTATGCGAGTTTGCTGACGAAGTTGCTGACTGTCCGTGCGTGAGCATTGATCGGCAAAGCTCCTAATCTCTGCGAAAATGTATCCGCAAGATATTCCAA